>Ga0114918_10002569_pt1 | contig 16213 bp, 6 predicted proteins | sample LantaG_FD_87015 | JGI IMG/M metagenome (GOLD analysis project Ga0114918, IMG submission 87015) | Deep subsurface microbial communities from Baltic Sea to uncover new lineages of life (NeLLi) - Landsort_02402 metaG | ecosystem: Environmental > Aquatic > Marine > Oceanic > Sediment | place: Baltic...
CTGTTTCTATTTTTATTTCAGATCCTGTATTATTCGTATCAATTAGTATGTCGTCACCAGTTCCATTTCCAGTATAGATATGAACATCACCAGTTTTGTTATAGATATTTACATTGTCTGCAGCATATATGTTTACATCTACACCTGCATCTACATTGACATCTACACCTGCATCTACATTGACATCAATAGCACCGTCTATATTAACATCTCCAGTAGTAGATGCAAACAATGCATTACCAGAAGATGAATATTGTTGAATACCACCAGAGAAGATTGAAGTATCGCCCCCAATAAGACTTAAAAAGTTACCATTTAAAGCGCCATTAGCTATATCCCCATTGACTGCATTATTAGTTATGTGAGTGTTAGCAACATTATTGATACTACCAGTGTTGATTGTAATATTTACATTTACATTTGCATCTATGTTCACAGTCGCTCCAGTAGAATCAATGTTTACATTTTGTGATGCTACTACATTAATTGCATTAGAAGTTCTTAGGTTCATTTGCCCTGAACCTATAAGTGCTATACTCCCAGCTTCAACAAAAAAGTCACCAGTATTAGACGTAGATGTTGGTATAGGATTAACTCCACCCATTACTAAAGTAGCAATAGGCACCAAGCCAGTAGTACTTAGCTTGATTTGTGGACTCGATCCGACTGGACCGGTAGACTCTACTTCAAAGTTAAACTCACCAGGAATACCAAAATTCGAACCAGTCGTACTGGTCCCAGTCTGCATCAATATTTGTTTACCTGACTTGAAGAATTGACTCCTTTCAGCAGTTAATAGTCTAATACCATGTATTTCTGAAGTTGTTGTAGCTAAGCTCGGAGGCTTAGGTGCTGTAATTTCTAACGTGTCGTCTACATTTAATCCTATACCAGAAAGGCGAGCTACACTCGTCTGATTAAAATTCTGAAGTACATCTCCACCATGAAATACAATAGCTCTCCCACTAGCATCAAATTGATGTAAAAACAATGTTATGTCTGGCATTACAATGTTCTGAGCTATAATTGTTTTTATAACAGAGTTTCCAAGAGGATATGGATTTGGATTCATGCCAGGATATTCAGGAAACCCACCCAATACTGTAGCTTTTACAGACTTATTTGTAGCATTATAACTAAAAGCCATCTCACTTGGATAGATTGTAGTATCACCCGCTACGCTGTATGGTGTAGCATTTTGATATGCACTAAATCCACCACTCCCAACTGGTCCTGCTGGCCCTCTTAAATTAACACCAGTAGGAACCCATGACAATGAAGCTTCAACATAGGTCCAAACAATACCGTTAAACTGTAGATAATTATCTTCGTCTTCGGGTGTAAGTGTAGGTGGAACATCGTTTGGACTATTACCAGGTCCAATTAAACTTACGTCTTCATACCAAATAGAACCTCTTATTCCTCTTCCACCAATCGGGCCACTTGGTCCTTGAATTCCTGGAGGTCCACTAGGCCCGCCACCGTTAAGTAGCAATTGATCAAAATTAAAATTGATCTTGTCAGTTGCACCTGAAATAGTATCAGACGCAAGCAGCTCTCTAATAGTTATAGCCATTTATAGTTTACTTTTTAACCAAGACAACATTGAATCCAAATGACTCAGAGTATCCTAACCTTTTGTTATATATTAGGCGTGTATCGAATTGATTTGTATTAAGAATTTTAGAAGAGAAGTTATCTGTTAGTTTAAGACCACTGTCAACTTTTTCCAAATTAGTTAATTCAGCAGTTGAATAATCATTTGGTACTTCATTACGGTCAGACTTTTCAAATAATTCAATTCTATCTATCTTATATAGTTGTAGAAGATTCTGAACAATGTATCTTTCAACATCATCGTCAAGTGTTTCTTCATCACCGTAGCCATATAGTGGATTGATATATTTTTGGAACGTCGCCTTTACATTTGGTGTAAGTTCAGCTATTAACCTTTTTTGTATAAACAAATAGAATTCAACAGTTGCATCTGTTTCTCTTTCCATAAATTGACCATCTACTAAATCTGAATGTCTGATAGCTTCTTCATTAAACTCAGAGAATTCAAAAGTCTCAAGAATCATTTCCTGCGGAACTTTCAAATACTTACTACCAAAGTATGATTTCTTTTCTGTCATTGATCGTGTACCAATTACACTTTCAACTTGAGTCTTATCTATACTCTTTCTAAAATATCCTGGTTCCCAATTAGAAGAGAACATATAGAAATTTCTATAATCAATTCCAACTTCATTAATTAGTGGATATAGACTTAGAAATGCACTATCCTGAGACAATTCAAGAACACTTGATGAATCTTCTACATTTACTTTATGATAGAACATATTTTTAATCAACCCAAAGCTTTCGTGGTTGCTGTAGAATTGAGTGTTCTTGTACCTCATTAGGTTTAGAACAGCTAATTTATAATCTTCATCTGGAATTATTCCACCAGTCGACGTTCCACCAGTCACGTCATTAAAATTAACATTTAGAAACGGATCTCTAAAGTAAATTAAATCACTAGTAATAGGTTCGTAATAACCAGAATGTCTTCCAATTGGTGAGATTCTTGGTGTTCTCTGTAAGCTTAAGTCATACCCAATGACATCAATTAAGTTAAAGAGTGTTGGTTTATTTGGATCTGGCAATATACCTAAGTAAACTGACTTCATTATGTCGTCCTGTGCTCTTAGTTCTATAGAGAAAGTCTGTGATAGTGTACCATCATCGTCTCTTACTGGATTTCCATCACTATTGATCGTTTCATATATAATATTAGGATCTCCAAGGTTCACTCCTCTGAATATCTCTGCAAACGATACATTACTTACCGTAGTCCTATAAGTACCAAATCCTCCACCAACTGTTGTATAAGTTGCTAACTTTAATTCAGTATTGGTTAAACCGAAGAATGGTAAAGTAATAGGAGTATTGTTAAGCGTGATAAAATTTGCTTCTAATTGAGTATCACTGATTATATTAGTAATCCCACTTATTAAGTAAACATCAGTACCTATTATAAATTCAATCGGAGTATACTCACCATTTAGTCCAATCGTAATATCCTCAGTAAACTTAGTAGTATTTCCGTTTATGTCATTTTGTCCTATTATTAAACCTGCACTTGAAGAAGATAAATTAATAGCACCTTGCATAACCCCATCTTTGTATTCATAAGATCCATCAGTCGCTACTTTTACTTCACATGTAGATGAGTCGTATACAAATTTGCTCCTAAGTGAATATAGTGAGGTACGATCAATGTATTGTGTACCATTAGTTATACACTCTTCATCAATATCTACAAAAATAAGCATAACAATTGTCTTCCATTTATCGTTTTTGATAAATTTAATCTGAGTTTTAGGTTTACCTTCTGCATTAGGTACCATCATCGTAGAAAAACGATAATCATTAATGTTACCATTTCTTACATATGATAGTTTCTTAGAATTAAAGTTTGCCTTCTGACTACTAAGTGCTTTTTGTTTTGCAATGACACGTACTCCTCTTAAGAACGTTTCCGCGAAATTTTCATTATTACCACCTCTAAATCTACCGTATCTTAATTGTCTATCAATAGTGGTAATCTGATTATCTACATCAAATCTATCGGCTATAAAGTATTGGTCGAAATAATTGTTTGCTATTGATTGGAAGGTACCAGGAACATACGGCATGCTTTGACTTGGCTCTACTGAATCTGTGGGAGCAGTTTCAAAATAACTCCAACTATCTTCAATAGCAGCCTGACCAAAGTAAGGTGGAAACTCACATAAATAATACCATTCATGAGAGAATCCTAACGGTTTTTGGCCACGTTCATATTTAGAAGAAGCAAAGTTGTTCTGTGTGAATGCTTCACTTAAGTTAAGACGATATGGATGATTTCTCGTATCTCTCCCATCTTTAAAATATCCCCATTTGTTAATGTAAGGTATTACTCTTGATGCAACTGCCTGCTCCTTTAAGTAATTTTCTTCTAACCTATCATATTCTGATGCGATGATAGAATCAAATTCTGCATCTGGTTCTGCTTCTCTTAATAGACCAATCAGTTCAGCAAATCCACCCTCGTTATAAAATTCTCTAATGTTAGGATTCGTTGATATGCCAATATACTCTGGTGGTTGAACTCCAGGTATAGTCATATTGTAGTACGCCTCTTCGTAAAGAAGTTCTCCGTTTTGACTATACAAGTCACTGTAAAAATCAAAGTCAAAGTCTCGTACTGGGAAGAATGAGAATCTACCATAAGAAACTCTAAAATCAGAGAACAATGCAACTTGACCTGTACTTGTTAATGCTACGTCACTTTCGTCTAAAGTAATAACTACATATTCATCTACTCCAGTATATCCGATTGTTCTTCCTATCGGATCTAGGATTGGTTCTTGTAAGTATGGGATGTGATTACTAATTCTAGCATAGGCACCTTTACTTTTAACAAAGTTACCAAGTGTGAATCTATCTTCATCGCCTTTAGTCACTTTAAGCTGAGCACCCTTATTATCTCCACCACCTACAAAGAATGATGATGGTGTATCTTCATTTGTTATTGGATAAGTTTCAAATTCTGCGTTAGGATAATTAACCCAATCTACTTCAAAGGATAATCTATTGAATCTACTTCCACCAAAAAGACTCTGTACATAAACAGTATCTTGGTTATACGTAGCTTCGAAATATCTGTCATCAGCAGGTATACCTCGGTTAATAGCAGATGTTAATGCAAGTGCTATTTCTTGAGGTGTTCCATTTGGATTAAAGAAACTTTCGAAATAAGTTCCTGGTCCATTTGTTAATGTTTCGTTAGCAGCAACTTGCCCAACCTGAACTCCATTGTCATAAAATGTAATTGCAACTCCAGGAGTTACTTCACTTAATACTTTAAGACTACATGTTGCTAAAGCTAAAGGACTTATAATTGAAGCATTAGCAAAAGAGTCAGGTTGTTTAAAACCAGTAAGTAATGAAATATCGATTTCTTTATCGAAGAGTCTTAATTCTGTATTGCTTTCTTTCCATCTTCCACCTTTCTTGATAGTATGAAATTCACCAAGCTTATCCTTGACATAAAAGATAGATTCTACTTCATTTACTCTTTGCCATGTAGGATATCCAGTTATTGTTTGGAGCTTGTTTGGGTCACCATAAATAACAACACCTTTAGGATTGCTTATCAGTAATTCCGAATTAAGTTCATCAGAAACTTCTGTTACTGTTTTGATCTTTGGAGTCTGCTCAGGCTCTGTGCTCTTATAAAAACCTTCTCCGAATATTTCAATGCTACCTTCATCTTCAGAATTAACATACATTCCAAAATATCGATTTACTGAATATTCTGGTGCAAACTTATCGTTAAACAAGAATTGCATATTAAGAAGATTAGCAAGGATTATTCCATTTCTTTGGAAGCCTTGAGTAAAGAAGTATTCATCTTGGATGATAGTTGAATCTTTCGTAACCATATCATCGTATGCAAAATTTCCACCTGAAGCAAAGCCACCGTTCTTATATGATATACCATTCCATTGAAATGGTTCATCTCTTCTCCAGGTTGCAGTTATTGGCGCAACTGGGAAATCATTCTGTTCTCTGTAGTTTCTGATGTATTTTCCTATGCTACTATTTCTCGTAAGATTGAAAGTTTTAATAGCCGTGCAGTTTTCAAGAATGAACTTATTAAACTCTGCTGAAGTCTGAGCGTTCGTTTCATCTTGGTTCGCTATAGCAGCGTTAATGTTATTTACCGAAGCGGGATCGTCCATTCTGAAAATGACGAAATTATCTGGCATCGTTTCATTTAACCAAAGCGGTGCAAGCATTCCCATGTCTTCAGTATGTGCTTCAGAGTTAATAGACTCCGTCCCAGCACTGTAGAACATTTCGTATTGAGAATTATACTCAGCTAATACAGAAGTATCTCTGAACTGTTGATATACATCGTAAGCTAATGCCTTTGGGAAATTACCGTTCTGGTAAAAGCGGTATAAGTCTTTGTCATAGGTTGATGCTTCGTCTACTTTAAATGTTTTAAAAGTAGATGATGAAAGCTCAGTATTAGCACTGAACGATTCTAAGAAAATGTCACTTCCATTCGTAACAACTTTAACGTTGGTAGTAAGTTTCGGATTTGCCCTAATCAGACTGAAGGAAGCTTTATCTAAAAGCCTATCTGCCATTTAGTTATCTTTTTTATATTTATCTAAGAAGACAATGACAATAATTATGAAGTACTTGTTCTAGTAAATCCTTGCTCTCCTCTTACTTGTTGATTAACTGCTGTTTCCGTAATAGACGGTGCCAATGTACTAACTACTCTTTCTAAGTCATTAAGTCCACGAGCAAGTGTTGCTGTTGGGAATACATCAATGTTTAAACCGTCTGGTCTATATTTTGAGAATACTTCAATGTCGTATTGAAATACATCCAAGTTATTTGGAAATACATCAAACCCAATTCGCTTAGCATAAGTAATATTTGTTGTTCCTCCGGTTTTATCACCACCAATATTTCCTATTCCACCTTGTGTACCACTACCAGAACCGTAATAGTCTGTCATTCTATATTGGAACACAAGTGGAATAGTTAGTGCACCGGTACTTCCGAATTGAATTGGCTTGAATGAAGTAGTTGCATCACCGTCAACCTGAATGTTAACATGATCTTCAGATGATAAGAATAGATACGATCCACAAGAAGGTCTTCCTAGTAGATACTGATCGTAAGCTCCAAAGCTACTTTTAGTATTTCTTCCATAATTAACAACTGGATTAATTAAGTTCAAGTTAGCTGTTAATGAAGGGCTTGCTTCAAATGACTGTGTACTTAAATCCGGGTGGACCATTAATCCATTGACCGGACCTGGGTAATTACCTTGATCTACAATTGAAGCAAGCCCTATTAAATTTTCATTTAAGTAGATATTCTGTTGCTTACCACGAACATTGTCAGAAGCAAGTGGTGCAAATTTAGATTGTCTGAACAACACATCTGCAGTACTATTACCTGAGCTTGTACAATTTACAGGGCCATTAGCAGGTAATGTGGTAGTATCTCCGGTTTTTTCTTTATACGTATTCTTAAATGCAGAGTAAGCAGCGATGAGTGGATGTTCGACATGAGCTTCAATCACAGTATCATTAAGACTTCCTGTTACTGCCGTTGTTGGTAAGTCATTAAGGTCAAAACCTCCACCCCATACAAATTCCAAAGGATTGTTTGCGGGAGTAGCTGTACTTCGTCCATAAAAATTTTCTGCAGTATCAAGATTAATAACCCAGTTTTCCTCAGGATTAAAATAATTATAAAATACTTCCTCACTTGAAACATCCATAAATCTACTAAATATGAATTGATTTTTATTCTGTGCAGATTGGAATGGCGGAAGTGATTTATCTTGTCCATATACATTTCCAGATATAACCTCAGGATTCGTTAATAAAATCGGTGTAAGGTCATATTTTCTCTGTGTATTGTAATCACTATCATTAGCTATGTATGTTGCTCTGTTGTCAGACTGATTTAAAGAACTGTTATCCAACCAATTATATGTTGCAGGTAGGATAGTAGAGCCATTAACCCCATCTGCCACAAGAAATCCAGGATTCTCTGACTGCTTAACCATTCTAGTTCTATTCCCAGTTACTCTTGCGATTAATTGAAGTGTAGTTTGTTCAACATCTTCAAGACTTACGAAGAATGTTTTAGTTACTACTGCTCCTCTTGGGTCATCAAGTGTTGATACTTCCTGAGAGTAATACCCAGCAAATACTCTGTTGAGTGTATCCTTAACTAAGTTGATTACATTACCTTGGTCATCAACTAAAGTAACTTTTAACTTTCCTTGCGCTCTTCTTAGAATTTCATTAAATGTATCTAGTTGACCCTGCATAGCTGCAAGCTTCGCAAATAAGTCAATTGGTGTTTGATTTTCTGATAAGAATCCTGAAGCTATTGCAGCTGCAGAATGCGCAAAGTATTGTTCGTTGGCAGTGAATGAACTTCCTAGATGTTGGTTAATACCCTTTGCATTTAAATCTTCTTCTAATGTTACTTTAGCAAGATCTTCTCTATTTTGGGCTACAATTGCTTCAACTACATTATCTGAACTTAAATTTGCAGGAAATTCAAGTCTTACAGAATTAGACCAATCGCTTTCTAGTGGATTGCCTGGCCATCCTGCCTCTGATATAGACTTAGTTTGAAATTCTACAATTTCTCCCTTTCTTATTGGGATATCAATTTGATTAATGTTAACTGCATCTGCATTATCATTATTAATGACTGCCCATTCGTATTGACCAGTTATACTATTCTTAACTCTTGGTCTTATTACACTTTCAGCAATTTCCCAGTTAGAGAAAGCTGCTTGCGATTGACCAACACCGTCTCCGAATGTAAATTGATCTACAGGATTAGCAGCACCATCGTTAGATAGGTATCTGTATCTTGTCTTAAACTTAATTATATCTTGAATCCCAGTAGATGGTGTAGACTTTTCTGCTGGCATTGGAAAGAATCCTCTCCCTCTGTATTTAGGTGATATGCTAGATACAGAGTTATCTGCTGCCTTTGCTGAAATTTCTTTAACTACTGAAGCATATAACTCTGCCTGAGTTGATCTATCAGTAATAAGTCCTTGTAGTTCATTCTTATCTGCATCACGTTCAACTTCAGTTCCATAGTTCGTAGTTTGAATACGAGTTCGCTTCTGTTTAATTGCAGCGTCAAGTTCTTTAAGCTTAGATTCTAATGAAGTCTTTTGGTTATTTAGATCTTGAAGTTGTACTATTGCATCTGAACTTGTTACTTGTTGATTTACTATCTTAACGCTAAAGTCGCTAGCTACAAGTGTTGGTGCGTTTGGAGTAACACCTTCTTTTGAGGTTGGTAACTTATCTTGTGCAAATGATAATAAAAATCTACCAAAGTCAACCGCTTGATTTTGATAAAAGTCTGAAAGATTTTGTTGACTTCCAAATTGGTCTATCGTAGTTAATTCGTTTGTAAAGAATGCAACACCTGGAGACCAGTTGACTGCAGGCATTTTTGAATCAGGATCGATTGGCTTAATGAATATCATACAATACTCGTCGAACCCAACTGTAGCTTCGATGTCTACTTGATCATTTAAACTGCTACCAATTTTTACAACATCAGCACCAATGCCAATTGCCTTAACTCCCTCTACAAGTTTTAAGATAACTGTGTTTGTACTACTGTCTACTTGAAGTACAGTATAGCGAGTATCTATAGGATTTGAAATAACCTCAAGACTATCTCCAACTTTTAATTGAATTGTATCTTTGAAGTTTGCTTCTGCATCTGAATATGATAACTTATTAAGCTTATATAACTTTTTCTGTGTGGTCTGAGAAACTCCATTCACTTCTTCAGTAAAATCTGTTTGTGAAATTCTAGTAACGCTGAACTTTCCGCTATACCTCTTTTCTCTTGGTGGAAGATCTGTTACTGCTTCATCTAACACATAAGAAATATTACGTTCTACTAAGTCTGACAAGAATGTGTCAAACTCTACATCTGATCTTCCTTTATATGTAGTGTTAAAGAAGTTCTTTTTACTCTGTGTATTAAGAGATAAAATATATCTCTTTATGATTGCACGTTCTGTGTCAATAGGAACTTGTCCAGTTACATCGAATGTTACGTATAGGAGTGGATTGATTAAACTTTCAAAAAACCAATTCGATTTAAAGCCGAATTGATTAACTGAGTTAAGAGCTGATAAGTCTTGTGCCTCTGAAGGTAATTTAGCTAATACTAATTTTCTGAATGTACCGTCAGATAATCTTAGAGAACTCCCAGCACCATCTATGTTTGTAATTACATTAATGTTACTTTGAAGTGTATCAATTTGATTCTTCAAAAACCCGAAGCTCGGGATAGTTACTTTAGATATTGTACCGTCTTCACCTTGTAGATCAACGGTAACTGAATCTCTGTTTGACGTTATGGCCTGATTGACTTTCTCAAAACTCTCCAACGAATTGTTGAAGAGCCTTAAAAGTTCAGGTAATAGTGTTGAAAGTGAATTTTGTTCAGCCATCTGATATTTTTAATCTCATTGTGGATTAGTACCACAAGTTTATATATCAGTGTGTAAAAGAAATACTATTACTTGATGATATCGTACGCAAATCTTAACACACCTCGTTCAAGACAGACTAATTCAAATAATGGATTAGAACTAATCTCAGCGTTACTTATAACGGCTGCTTGTAAACCGTAAGCACCACCACCAAGTCTATTTTGAGAATCTGTAAAGATTCTTATGTTTCTACTTCCAATATTAAGACCGTCGGTAAATGCAAACCTTACTGTTTGACCTTCTCTCCATTGAGTGTTAGCATCGTCTAGGTAAAGTAGTAAATCTCCACCTGCTTCGTTAACAGTATCAAGTCTTAGCATATTCGTAAACGGTAGAAGTTCAATGTATGCTTGTGGTGTAGCAACGCTTAAGTTAAGTGGATTAGCTGCATTAATTTCAATATCATTAAGATCAAACGATGACATTAATGAATATTCTTGAGCACCTAATGAAAGTGTTACCTGGTTCGGTACTGTCTTATCTACTATAATTCCAGAACCTTGTCTTATAACATCAGTATTATATTGTAGATTTATTGAAACTTCTCCGTTAGCAAGATCTTGAATCTCATCAGCATTCTTAGCAATAAGATCTAAAAGATTAGCACCATTAGCAAAAGCAAGGTTAGCAGTATCAAGTTGAGTTTGTAGGTTTGTAATCTGAGCTTGTAAGAATGATGATTCGCTTACAGCAGAAATTGCATTTTCAAGACCTTGAACTTTCTGTTCAAGGTCAGCTATTTCTAGTTGTTGTCTTTGGAATATTTTAGCAGACTCTTGCAGCTGTGCAGTTGCATCTGAGAATAATCCCATAGAGAAAGTATTGTAATCATTTACAATCGTATCAATTCCACTCGTTCCAGGTGATGCATCAAATCTAAGATTTAATTTAAAACCATAGCCGTTACCGTTTTGCCCAGTGATCTTATTAGGCTTGTATTTAGCGAATCTTTGAATATAGCCACCGTCTGTAGTTGGAGTAATGTTATCTAATAAAAGAATGCCGTATAAATTCGTAGCATTCTTAGAAGAATCACTTGAATCTACCATATCGTAATAGATAAGAACAGCATTAAATTCAAACGTTCCTGAAAGATCAACTCCATTAAATTGTGGAATAGTACTTACAGAAGGATTTTCAACAATCTGCTGATAATCGTTTGCATTGAAGTCAACTGAAATTCCATCAAGTCTACTTCTGCGATAGGCAACTCCACTAAATCCTGTTGGGTTAGAGTAATCTGCTGGATATTTACGAATGTCTACTGAGGTAGGATCAATAAAAGAAGTTGGTTCTGTAAAGTACGCATCTGATACGGTTGGTGGTGTAGCTTGATTCATCCAATTTGCATTGGGATCAGTATAACCACCTGGTCCAGTTCCTAATAATGGTGCATCATAGTCATAAAATGCATCTATGCTTAATCCCTGTGGGTGTATACTTGATGCATTTCGTCCAAGTATAAACTCATCATCGCCTTTATATATAAGACCAGCCTTATAATTATTATCCTCATAAGATTCAAACAGAATAGTTGGTGTATTCCCAACTTCAGTTGGAACATTAATGTAAAGTTCTGTATATGCTTCACCTGCTCGGTCAACGTTATTTACAATATCAATCTCACCGATGTACTTAACTACTTTCTGGTATTGAACATTTCCGGTAGTACTTTCTTCTTCCTCAACAAAACGAGGATCTGTTACACTCCCAGCCTTTTCAAGATTCGTTGCAGTTTGGAATCTTATTGCACCAGTTTCCTTAAGCCATTTGAAAAATACTCTTTCAGCTACAGAGCGGTTAGTCGTATTATCATAGTCAGTGTCACTTATGATTAACTCTTCTAAGTTAAATGCATAATTCTGAAGACTTTCTGTAAAGTTAACATTAGGATCAGCCTTAAGACCACCGTCGAATATATTTCCGTCGATAGTATCAAACTGCATATAATTCTGTCTACTACTAAATGAATTAAAATCTAACTTATCAAAATCTGGAAGGTTAAGGCAAACAAATTTAGAGAACACAAGTCTAAGATTCTCATTACTGAGAGTTCTCGAAAGATCTCTTGCAGCAGATGAAAATGTGTAGAAAGTTCCACCGTCTGCCTGTGGTGTTCTAATTAGTGGAGTAGTTGCCATTAGTTACTTGTATTTATATTTGTCCATTTCCACTTATTTGACCCAGTCCAGTATCTCCCCAACGACGTGCTTATTAAGTTTACTTAATGGCATTGGAATTTCATTTAGGAATGCAGTCATTTCTCTACTTTCTCTAGATGTATGTAACGATGTAGGTATCGGTGTAGCATCACTAAAGAAGACAAAATACTTATCATCATAGATATTCATAGTTATTTCATTACTATTAACAACAAAGCTATATGAAGCTGTTACTTGCTTAAAACCATCGGGTGATTCCATATCAGTTGACATTGATTCTATACCCTTAGCATTCTTAAATAACTTCTTTAGATCGTTAGGTTTAAACGAAGAATTATTTTTTGTGTTTCTCTGTGCAGTATAAGATGTTATTGGCTCTACCTTCTGCTTCTTACCATTATACCACCATTCTTTATAACCGTTATGAAGCTCGATAGCAGGTCCATCATCTCTATGAAGTTTACCATTTTTATAATACGATGCATTAGTTCCAGCTGTTCCTATTACATCTAGTTTTGCAGGTCCATCATCTCTATGAAGTTTACCAGCTTTATTATAATATGCGTATGTTCCATCTTGATATGATTTTTTAACTCCCCCATTCTTAAGCTTTATAATTGTCTCTGAATCTTCAGCAAATTCTTCAAATAATTTAATATATTTCATCGCGTTAATTTTGTTCTAGAGTTCCATTTATTTTAAGATCATGTATAATTCACCAATAAGATCTTTATCTTCTGGTATTTTCCCATCGTCATCAGTTGAAGCATCAAGATGATCTACTACATCGTACATATGCTTACGATCTGTTTTAAATCCAAGGTTCTTGAGTATAGACATTGCTAAATCATCAATGCTTGCTTTCTTATTACGATTAAATTCACGGATGTCTTTGACTGCGGCTTCAATGTCGTACTTCTGAGCTTCGTTGATGTTTGATTCGTCTAGTGGAAGCCCTCTTTTCTCCATCTCTTGTTTAAATCGTTTATATGCATTACCTGATTTATTGTGAAGTTGTCTCCATACATCTTGGACTTCTTTATCAGTCCAGGTCGATATGCTTGTAGCTTCATTGACACTTTCTTTCAAGTACTCAGTCATTCCTCTTTTCTTCAGTTCTTTAGCAAAAACATCTAACTTATTCTTATCACCTTCATAAGATCGTTTATATGCATCTACTAATTCTTCGTCAGATATTTTAGTAATCTTACCTTCATTAAGAAATTCGTTAAAGCTGTTTAAATATTCCATGTTATTATGCTAATGTATATCCTGTTCCACCTACTAAGAACCAAACTCCGTTTCCAGTTCCATCGTCAACACTCATAAAATGAGCAGTCTCTCCAATCCCACTAAGTGTTACCGTAGTTATTGCTGGGTTACCTGGTAGTAGAAGTATACCTCCACTTGAAATAATATCAACATCTCCAGTAGTAGCTTCAGAATAAACAAAGAAAATTTCTTGGCCGATAGCACCTTCTCTTAAATCAAGTGAAAGTGTGTTGATAGCATCATTGTTACCTACACGTTCTGTTGTGTACGGTGGAACCGCAGTTGCTGTTCCGATATTATAAGTTGCTGGTAACGGACCAACAAAAGTATCGTTAAGTACATTAGGATCAATGTCATTTCTTATAAGACCTCCACCAGTTAAAGTTAAATTGCCGTTAAGAACATTCACATTTGTCAAAATATCAAACGTAGCTGCATTAATATCAAGAAGAACAGTACCAAGCCCAACTCTTAAAGACTCAGTCCTTACATCATTTAGATTTGTAATTGTCCCAGCTGTTGGGTTGAAGTAATTTTCTATGGCATTAATCTCACTTGCTAGGATGCTGAAGTTATCATTGATAACTAATCGTGAGCCCGACAGTGAATCTGTCCCAAGTATTTCTGTTACTGAAATCATTCTTTATCTTTTCTTTTGTTTAATTCTTTATTATTCTATGACAAGAATATTCCTTGCCTTCGTATATTTATTACCATTCGAATCTTCCAACTCCAATGTGATTTCATACTTTCCAAGATCTTTAAAGAGATATGTTAAGTATTTGCTATCAAAGTATATATCAGAAGAATTTGGATCAGTTAAATTTGATATCTTCCACTTCGCTTTATCCTTACCAGCAATCTTACATTTGTCGTATACGAACATAGTCCACGTCATTCTTGGAAGCACCTTACCATCGTTGATAAATTTAGCAGTATTCCAAGTAGGGTTACAGCTTTTATGAAGACCACTTCTATAGATTAAACTGTCACAGCCAGTTGCTCCAGTATAATTAGAACCAGTTGCTCCAGTCGTTACTTCTACGAAATATCCTGGTGTCATATAGTTTGGTGCTACGTATGATACGAGTGATACTCCTGTATTTCCAGTCACGTCTTCGTACGCACATATCATATTTCCATCAACGTCTACTACATCAACATAACTAAAGTCACCGTAGCTTCCAGTGTACCTAGCAACTGCTTGAACATATAATTGTTGTTCTGTTGCATCTAAAACCAAATTGTAAATGTACTTATGAATAATAGGATCAGTACTTAAATTAAGTTGAGTTACAGCTTGTCTTAAAGTAAGAGGTTGTAATCCAAAGAAATGAACTCCTTCATTACCATTTATGTCAATTATTTTTAGATACGTATTTGGAAATACATCTCTAAATTGAAAGTATGCTGGTGTATCACCACTCAAACATGTCATATCCCACCACAAATGATAAGTATCGTTCCAGTCTCCAGTGTCTAAATTGTTCCAATGATAAGGTCCAGTAAAACTAACTTCTCCACTATTCTGAAAGTTCATAAGAGTAAAGTTAGGAGTAACACCTACACCAAAATTATTAAGGATAGCATTTACAATATCTAAAGATTCATAAAGACTTGGTGTTTCTTCTTCCCATGTTGTTGTAGGTTCAATTGGAAGATCCCAAAACGCACCATAGTCATTCCATAAATGCTCACCATCTTCGGACCAAGTATATTCTAACTTACGAGCTTGGTACCAACCACTATATTCTACTTCTTTAGGTTCAACACAAATGTAATCAAGTTGAACATTAGATGAAATGTTATTATAAAGATCGAACATTTTCATCTCAACATTATAGCTTCCATAATAAGGTAGTACTAATGGGAGTTGATTAAGATCTACAAGAGGTCCTCTTAAAGTATAATAATAAGCAGGTGTTTTATCTTCATCTTTCCAAACAGTCCATTCTATTTCTTGGAAGTTTCCTTGAAGTATACTGTCCCAAGTAAATAAATTAGGTCCTACTAAAACTTCTTCCCTAAACTGAGAGTTACTGTATATGAAGTTATGATCAACAGTCGCAACTAATCTGTTTGGCGTTTCTCCAAAGAATCTTATAGTTGGTCCAGATAATGTGGTCTCCGTAGTTACATCCCAGATAAACCAAGGTTCTACGAATGATGTTCTCAATGCTTGTACTTGACTATAGATAGCGTTCCTTACATCTATGTCAGTATCACCTAACAGAGTCGTATAGCTTACACTTGTATTAGTCACAGGATCAGTAAGCGTAAATACATCGCCTTCCATTGCATCAACTGGTTCAAAGTCAATGTTATAATATACTCCACCTCCACTTACGCCATCCCATGTAGAATTAATATCGTTCCATGTCAATTGGCCGAAGCTGCAATTATCTAATACAACTGGGGCTCCAACCGGAATGTTGGGTTGATCTGGAAGTGCATGAGACGAATATCCTGGAATTTGCTCTAACGTATTAACATTTGGTGCATATCTACTAAAATATGCTAAGTAAAATTCAGAAAGATCTGATAGTGTAAATTCATCTCCATCGACTGGTGCTCCTAATACTCCATTCGGATCAGGTCCTATTGGTGGTAGTGGAATTGTTTCACCAGTATCGTACGGTCCTAATACGATATTTTGATCTGGGTA
>Ga0114918_10002570_pt1 | contig 16208 bp, 32 predicted proteins | sample LantaG_FD_87015 | JGI IMG/M metagenome (GOLD analysis project Ga0114918, IMG submission 87015) | Deep subsurface microbial communities from Baltic Sea to uncover new lineages of life (NeLLi) - Landsort_02402 metaG | ecosystem: Environmental > Aquatic > Marine > Oceanic > Sediment | place...
ACGGAGTCAAAACTTTATATCACTGGTAAGACCATAGAGAATTATGGAATGCGTTTTGTGTGATTCAAACATTAAGGGTGGCTCAAGTATTGTAGTATTTACTGATTCATTTTACAACGATGAGGGACGATTTATTGAACATTTGAATACTGACAATTTGTGTTCGGTCAAATGTTTGAAGGAAAACTTAGGTCTGGAGCCTAATGAAGAAAGTTGTCAAAGTAGCAGTGGGCAAACTTGTAGTCAATGTAAATCAAAGTTTGATATGGGTCATAGCATAACTTTAGGTTGGGCTAAACCAAAGAGTCAAAGGAAAGGTTGGCATAAAGTTATAACAACTCGATATTTCTGTGGGCACGGATGTCTGGAAAAAGATTTATCTGATGAAACATCTCCTCTTAATATGTCTTTGCCTAAGAAGTCACCTAAGAAAAAGAAGAGTCCATAAGAAGTTTAATATATTTGGGTGAACCTATTCTGGTTATGGAGAATATCAAGTATTATGTTTTGAATGACACAAACATTGAATACCTTGGTGTTGATGTCGGATTGGATGTATTGCAGACTGCCGTAGGTGGATACATTGAAAGTATTCGGCCTATTGGAAAATACAAAGTTGTATATTGTAATGAAGAAGGAAGGATTCTTGGGCTGGAGACAAATGTTTTGGCATCTGGTTTATTGAAACAAGTTTTAGTGGGTCCTGTGGTTGTAGGAATCGAGGAGAGTTTATGACCGCACTCGCATTACTATTACTCTTTATTATATTCGGATTGGCTATCGGTGATGATAGCGACTATAAAATGGAATAGGATGGAGCCTCCGAATCACTCTGGACAAATACAAATCAGCCGAAACCTATTGCATTCAGCCTCATGATTCTTCTTTCACTTCTTTTACCTTTCTTCAAACTCTAACAAACGAAACAATCAACGACACACTGGACGAAAAAATCAAAACACAAAAAATACGAAATCAGTCAGATTACTAAAAGTGGCTCCAATGATACCTTGGAACTACGACTACTTAAAGATTCGTAACTATTAAGTATCAAGAAGTAGCACTAAATAGTATGTGGAACAAACCATACCATGCTGAATCTGGTCTTAGTGGTAGCAGTCATGGTCGTGTAGGGACAGGTCAAGCAGTTCCTAATACTAAAACTTTGAAAGTGGAGCAACAAGCAGATACTATACTGGATAGAATTAAAAAACCATTTATGCCCACCACTTGGAAATGGTTTAGAACATCAGGTGAGGCTAAAACTTATACTTATCAACCACGAGTGAGTGAAACTACTAAATTATCTTTGGATGTGCCACGACAGTTCTGGCCATATATCGTGGACAGTTCTGGAAAAAGTTATCAAAGTTCTGGGTCGAAACTAAACATTCCTATGTCGAGTGATGACTATCTGGAAATGGGTGCAAGGACAAAAGTTATCATGCAAGATTCAGAAACGAAAAGTTCTGTATCTACAACATTCCCAGTGCTGAAGTTCACTGTGGAGGGAAAGCCTTACGAATTAGATTGGGAAAAGTTTGCACGAGAACGCAAAATAGCCGAAGGTGCTTGGGATGAAGATTGGGGATATTCAAATAAGGGAAAACCAACTTTGGGTGCTGCATCTATGTATGATAAAACTTTGAATCTTAATTGGGACAATCAACTACCGTGGTGGTGGATTATTTTAGCAGGAATTGGTTTGTTAGCCATACTAAAGTTTGTGAGGAGATAATTATGCGCCTGAGTTTTAGAGACAAACAGATTCTTTTGTATGAAGGTGGCTACATAGATTCGGATTTCATAGATACGGCCAACAACGCCGATTACGACAACTTAATAGAAGATTTTTTAGAAGCAGCAAAGACTATGGATAAAGAAATAGAGGCTGGCAACTTTATTACCGTAGATAAGCAATTTGTGATGAATAATGTAGGAATGTTTCGTGGAATCCACGAAGCAGACCACGCTAAGTCTGAAAGAAGGGTGAATTATGTCTTTAACTTTGAGTTTGAGGATGCCCAATCATTTGATGAAACTAAAGATGTAAGTTTAATCTTTGACCCTGCCAATCCAGTAGCAACCAACATAATCATAAACGATATTATTGCAGGGCTGGAACCTCTAAAAGTTTTTGAACAGCAATTTTCAGATGACTGGCAATTTGTTCCTTTTTTAGAACAGTGGGGTGAAAATGTTTTGAACTGGAATGGAAGGCATCTTAAAGAACTTTTGGGGATTTCTGAATGACCGCTTCTATTTCAACTAATGTGAATGATTGGATTAGTGGAACGGCTATATCTGGAACATGGACTGAACTACATAAACTATTAAGTGAACCTGAAGGATTCTATAAAACTTTCGCATACACTTTCGCATCAGTTGTTGATAAAAAGTTCCTCGACCGCAGGAAGAAACTTGAACTTTGGCCTACTGAACCAATAAATAGGATTGGAGTCGGGATAAACTCTGGCTTATGGATTAGAAGAAGTCTCCCAGATAAAATTAGAGAGGCTGTTGGTGATGATGATGCGGATTTCATCTATGTGCAAAATTATGGATTTGATGAGAGGTTGGTATTAACTTATGGACGGAGTATGGCGAAAGGTGTCTGGGATAAGCAAATAAATTGGAGCCTTGAAATGCCATTAGATGCTCGTTTTTTCACTGACTGGTTTCTAAATGAATACCTTCAAGAAGATATTGGGGATGGTGAGATTAAATGGGTAGCGCAGACCGAATCATTCATGATAACTGGAATAAATAACAGCAGTTATGTTTTGAACTGGCCATTATTACACGACCAAATGAACATACTTTTAGAGGGAGATTCACCAGAATATCAGGCGGAAAGTTTTAATACGATGAACGGTTACGATATAATGATGGCACACAATTATACCACACTTCCGAAAAGAGGTCTATGTCCTATTTGTAACGGGGCAATACCAACCAACGAAAATCCGGGTGCTTATCCCGGAGCCACATCTCGATTTGATAATGATACAGAAGTTTGTTCTGCTTGTGGAAGTGCTGAAGCCTTGACTCCAATGTTTAGTGAAGAAGGTAAAGATTTAATGATTGTGGCTATGCAAGATGACGATTGGGATTTGTGGAAGGCTGGAGTTTTGTTGGGTCGTGAACCTGTGGATGAGATGCTGGACATGAGCAAACGGGCTACCGAGATTATGAAAGAAAAACTTGCACTGGGAAAGTGATATTATGAAGAAGACATCTGGAGATAAACTTTTTGAAGTGTTGGCTCTGGTGTTATTCGTGAATCTTTTCTTTATTGAGATGGCGGTGATATGATGACTAAGGTTTGGTATTGGGGAGAATCAATCACGGCTGCGGCACTGGTTGAACACATTGATATGTTGCCGACATTAACTCCCTCAGAATTAAAGGATGAATTGACACAGCGAGGCCAACCTGTGAGTGGAAGCAAGTTGAACTTGCAGACAAGGTTATTGGTTTTTGATATTAAAAATATGGATTATCCTGAAATAATGCCTCAAAAGTTTCGAGAAATGTTCGTTGATAAGTCATTTAGACTTGGAGAGGATTATGCAGCAGATGTTCTTATTCCACAATTGCGACAATTGTTAGTCACAGCATTGGCACGCATAGACCCGTTGGTTTTGAATTGGACAAGTTTCCCAGAGGTGTTGTTAGATGAATGAACTAAAGTTTAGAATTGAAACCGACGAATGGATTTATTGGGAATATGTGGAGGCTTAATTATGGACTGGACACCAGACAAGTATTTCATTATGAAAGATTGGGGAATCAATCCTTATGACCCGAATGATACTTTTGAGGGTCTGCGTAAGTTACCACACAAAGAACTTAAACGACTCTCAAAAGCATTAAAAGAGATAGGGCTGGATTGTGGAATAATAGTAGTCGGTCACGAATTAAATAAAGAGAACATAATATCCAACATTATGGGTGTAATCTACTTTAATAATATCTACCATTTTGTTGCCCATAATACAACTGTTTCAAATTGGGTAAAGAAATACCTTCGAACTGCTAACTTATTGAATTGGTCTGGTGAAAACTTTGTAACCATGATGAGAAAAGAAGGATTGTTTATGGCACGCATGATTTACGAGTAACTTAATAAGGGTGATTTGCCCTAAGTTATATCATGGAACCTGAAGTGAAGATTTATCCAACAAAACAATTAGCATTAGATAGTGCTTTTGATTGGCTTTTTGCCAATGACTTAAATGATGTAGTATCGCCAAATCGGTTAGTGCAAACTTTGATTCCTAATACGATTCACGAAGAAGACCTTGGAACAAAAAGTTATATGGTAATTACTTTAGGAGAGGCTTCCGTGTTTAGTCTATTAGGATTACAAAAAGTTAGGCGAGAACTCATACAACAACAAATGGATATTTTAGATGCTAAAAAGACTAAGTTAATTGGTGACAATGCTTGGCTTAAAGGTGGTGTGTAATATGGTAAAGCATACAGTTGTTCGTATGAAGATATTACCAGATGGTTCACGAAAGATTTTGAGTAAAACCATTAAAGAAGTTGAGGTGAAGAAAGATGAGTCGTGATATGACTAAGGAATTAGAAGGCTGGCTTGATGACTGGTCTGCTAAATTAGATTCAGTAGAAGAGGGATTAGAAAAGGAAGTATTTCGATTGGATTTATTTGAAAAGTTTGCTTCGTTTGTAATGAAGATTAGTAGTTTTCCTATGAAGCATTTTATTGTTGGTGAAGAAGAGGAATAAGCATGGAGAGAAGTGCATTTGAATTGTGGTTAGACAATCACAATCATAAAATGGAATTGATGAGAACTCTTACCTCACTAATAGCCGCCATATCTTCATCATTTGTTCTTTATATGATATGGTGATGAATAATGAAAATTAAGAACGCATTAGGATTATTTGATGGAATGTCTTGTGGGCAAATTGCCCTTGAACGAGCAGGTATCGAATACGAAAATTACTACGCTTCGGAAATTGATAAGTGGGCTATTGAGATTACTCAAAAGAATTACCCAGACACAATTCAAGTAGGAGATATTACTAAACTGACAAGTAAGGACTTACCTACAATAGAGTTATTGATGGGTGGTAGCCCATGTCAAGGATTTAGTCTGGCTGGAAAACAACTTAATTTTGATGACGAAAGAAGCAAACTTTTCTTTGAGTTCATACGACTTCGAGATGAGTTAAAACCAAAGTATTGGTTATTAGAAAATGTTAAAATGAAGAAAGAGATTCAAGATGAGATTTCAAAGTTAGTAGGTGTTGAACCTATTGAAATCAATTCTGCTTTGGTGTCTGGACAAAACCGACGCAGGTTGTATTGGACTAACATTCCAGATGTTAAACAACCCGACGACTTGAAGATTTCTGCACATTCATTATTAGAGGATAAAACTTATGAAGTAGCAACTACTCGAAAAGGTAAAGACGGGAATCCTCGCCAAATAGTTAGAACAAAAAATGATAAGTTTGGTTGCATTACTGCCAGTTATGTTAGTGGACCTCTTGGAGATGGAAGACCAGCGAAAACAAAGTTTTTCGGAGATTATGCTCCGGGGCGAGTGCAGAAACTCAGCCCAATAGAAGCAGAACGATTACAAACTTTACCAGAGGATTATACCGCAGGTGTGAGTAACACGCAAAGGTATAAGATGATTGGAAATGGTTGGACCGTAGATGTTATCGCCCACATCTTTAGAAATATATAGAGTGATGGACATGGGGCTTATACAAAGATTCAAAAATTGGCGGAATAGAGATTCTATAAGAATCGCTGGAACGGGTGGAATGACTCTAAAAGAACTAAAACTTCATCGAAAGAAAAGTCTGGCAACTATTTGTCAGAACTGTCGGAATCCTCATTCTTTGCGGATGACTTCAGGTGAAACTTTAACTTGTGTAGAGTGTGGACATAAACAATCGAGTTGGTGAGAACTAATGGGAAGAAAATGTAGCAAATGTGATATAGAAGGGCATACTGCGAGGAACTGTCCTTCAACGGAAGAAGAAAGATTGGCTGCGAAACTACCAGTTCCAACTAAGATTCATATTGTGATGAAGACAAAACTTTGTGGAGCCGATGCTGAAGACTGGCCACCGAAATGGGTGGAAGATGAGTTAGCACAAACTTTGCCTGTATGTGAGGAGTGTGCTGTTCTATATCAAGAATTAACGGGAAGACCTATTGATTGGCCACCTGTGAATGATGCTCAATCAAAAACTGCATAGGGAAAGTGGCTCCAATTTAATACAAGTTGGAATATGTTCTTACATAAGATACAATACTGTTTTTTGGTATTACTAACAGAAGTCATGCCCTTTGATAACCGTAGTAATTCTGTTGTTGATAGTGTATCACCACCCATCAATTTATCCATAAGTTCTTTAGTTCGGCCATCTGGGAGTTCAGGCCAAGGTGTTCCACAACGCCCACAAACCTCCATAACTTATTATATGTTAATCTGATACTTAATGTTTATGTAGGTGCTACAACCTATAAGGTATATGAGATGGTTAGACGACCCAGCCGTGCAAGGTGCTATTTCAGTTTTCGCAAAGAATCGAGAAGTGAAACTTACGGTTCACAGGTCCAAGGATAAATCGGAGGATTTTGGTTTCCGTCAGCAAAGGTTTCGGAAGTCATCTTCAGTCGGCGAAGTTCTCAAAACTTTAGGCTGGCCTGCACGAGAAATAAGTCTCTTCGTTGGAACTAACAATTTGAATTGGAATCTAATGAGATTGCCACCACCATTAAGAAGTCGTGGAGTAACTGGTTTCAACAAAGATGCTATCGTGGAATATAGAAACTTTTGGAAGGATACACTAACTCGTGAAAAGTGTAAAGCGTTACAAGTAGATTTTGAAACTATTTGGAATGGGAAAGATATGGTCTGGGATATAGATTTGCCCCAACACCCCGGAGCAGCATTTGGAGTTACTAATGAAATAGCAAAGTTTTTAGAATCTACTCATGGACTACACCCACAAATTGTATTCTCAGGGTCCAAAGGTTTTCACTTGTGGTTGCACGCTGATGAAGCAAAAGTTTTAGCCACGAAAGTAAGTCCTTACTTCTCCCCGACCTATGATAAAGAAGACGATGCCTTACGATACCAAAGTAAGATTTATCGAACAGTGGTTGAGGCTATGTTTGATGAAGCCACCACAGGAACTAAAATTAACTATTTAGATTTAGCACCAGTGCAAAGGCAAGGAGTAATTCGTTGTCCATATAGTATTCATCCTAAAACTGGACAGATTGTCTGGCCTCTGGATGCAGAAGAAAGATTGGCTTTAGAACAACTGGTATCCAAAAACTTTGAAGTTACTTTGTGGGACATTGTGACTACGATACATCCATGGACAAAAACTAATGAAATCGACCGGGAAGATTTTCCAGAAATGGGTATTCATCCATTTCGTGAGGTTTGGCAACGAGGTTTCCCAATGTGGCAAACTTTAAGTATCAGTAAAGAGTAATAATTAGTATGAGTGTTCCGACAGTAAGTCAAGACGAGATTATGAAAGCATTGATGCGAGAGAAAGCATTACTTAAGTCATCTACTATTTCACCACCAGACCCGATTACTGCCGAAGACATTTTGGCTGATATGCACGCAATAGCAAATCCGGGTCAAGGTGCCCAGAGTATCGCTGCAAATCGAAACATGGGAAGACCGACAGCCAAGGGAACTGGTATAGAACATATTGACCTTGAAAACTTTTTCAATGTGCCCGGTCTTCAAAAAATGCTGAAGAACGATAAGAGATGATATAATGCAATTTAATGACCTAATGACATTTGTTAATAATTACGAAGCAGGTGAGAATCCAGATGTGGCGGATTTGAACCTCTTTTTCAAAAAAGATATATCAGCAGTTCTCTCAGACCCAAAAGTCGTCTCCATAGAGACCCCATCTGAATCGTGGGTAAAGTCTGGTGATGCTGCAATAGCATCAGATATAGCAGAAAAACTTATTTCAAAAAAAGGTTACGCAATTTTCTACTACGATGATGCCTACGATGCTAACTTGTTGTGGTTTGCTGGTGATTCGTTTGTTAAAATTGATAATCTCCTGCGTTTTGGAAAGTTAATTAGTAATTCCAACAACCAAACAGCATTGGCACTAATAAGGGGTGTTGCTACGGTCATAGAGACAGTCAAGGATGTCGAGGATACAGGATATATGCTTGGTGAAGATTTATTTGATTATGGTGAGGATTCAACATGGATTGACGATGACGATGATTGGGGTTATACGAACTGGTCGAAGTTGTTTGGCCAATACTCAGTTGATGCCGGTGACCCCCTCTATGGGTGGGGCTATGCCGACCCAAATCAAATGGCTTGGTTGGTTCAGATAGAAGATTTTGAGTTTGTCTTTCTGAATTGGACTAAAACGGCAATCAATGTTTTACTGGCTTACATCAATACTAAAGTTTAAGTAAGTGGCACACCATAGCAAACCTATGGGTGTTAAAGAATATACCGACCGATTGGCTATCTGTAAGGCTTGTCCAAAAATGGCTAAGAAACTAACTGGCAGTTATTGTCAGTTGTGTGGTTGCATTATAAAACTTAAGGCTCGCAAGGAAAACGAAAAGTGTCCTTTGGGTAAGTGGTAATTATGTGGCAAGTAGAAGTTGGTGAAGCCATTACAGGTTCAGAGTTTTATGTAGCCAAGGTTGAAAAATCTGGCTATTCTCATAGTTGGGGTCGTGGTGGTAAAAGTTATGTGCCATCTGCTGTGTATTGCCCCCAGTGTAGTAAAATAAGAGAGCACAATCATAAGTCTGGCAAAGTAGAACTTAAACGAAATCCAACGGAAGATGATTTTTGTTGGAATATCATTTATGACGAAACTTTATCATTTGGTATTTGTGGATGTTGTGGGTGGGAACTACGAAATAAGACTCCAGAAGATGATGCTGAAACTTTACGAGGAGTTGGCGAAGACCACGCAGTCGAGCAAGAATGGATTGGAGAAGCAACTTATGAATCAGGATACTTTTGGTTAAGTTATGCAGATTATCAATTACTGTTTCAAGTTGTAATAAGAGCGCATCGTGGCAAACTTAATTTGAGTCCTGCGGTGCTGGTGGCAGAATCAGGTTACCTGTTAAACAACAAAACTTTTCTTCAGGTTGCTAAAGATAAGCAATACAAAGAGGAAGAAGGAAGAATCGGGATACCTCGGCAGTGTTGGCAAAGTCTTTAAGTATCAAGATGACGCATAAGTTATTGGTGTCGTTGTGGTAAGCAAAGAAGAACAGAAACTTATTGAACTTAGAAAGGCTTGGGCAGATATGCCACTCCTGAACTTTTGGCACGATACTAATGATGCTCCAGATTCTTTTTTTGATAAACTCTTGGCTTCGGCTCGTGGTGATGAAGAAGAAGAAGAAGAAAAGTTATCAAGAACTACTACTCGTTCTAAGGGTTCAGTCACAACGGCTGTATCATCATATCTTGGATTCGCTGTAAAGTCTCCAACCGTATCGTATCCCATGACTCCTAAGAAATGGGGAAACTTTTGGGAAGTCTTGTCTGCTATGAAGAAAAATAATGGCACAGAAAACATTCCGACTAAAGCCCAACGAATGGCTGGAGTTGATTGCTTAAACTTTACTGTATCCAAAGGGTTGGATATAAAAATGGGAAAGAAGGGGATGGGAACTACGGCTTTTGAGCGTGGACCTTACAACACAGTAATAAATTATGAAATGATAGACCGTCAATGTAACTCTTGTAAGAATAAGTGGACAGTAGATGTGAAATGGAAAGAAAGCAAGCCCGGTAAAACTTGTCCTGATTGTCGAAAGCAAAATGACTTCAAAGATATTAAGGGTCCTTATGTTAATTCAGTAAATACTATACTATTCCCAGTAAGTTTAAGTTCCGACGGTCAGACTATTGCATTCCTGATGTTACAAGGAAAAGAAGCCAAAACCTTTGCATACCTGAAACCGGGAGACCGCATTTGTTTTAAAGGATTCGTAAAAGGACAATGGTTTGATATTGGTGTGCCAAGCGGGGCTGGTTTAGATAGAATGCGTCCGACCACATGGGTTTTCAAGAAGGCTATGGCAGCAGGTGGAGTTGGAGTTGTGCCTTTGATTACTTTAGGTGGAGAACAATACAAAGGTTATATTAAAACTGCATAGATTTATATGGCTGAAAAGTCCTATAAGTATTATGGAAGAACTCTGGACCTCCGAAAACTTTGACAACTTGCTTACCAGTAAGCCAGATGGAAGTTTAACTTTAGAAGAATCTGTTCGTCAGTTTGCTCGAACTATGTTGAGAGATTGGAAAACTTGTGATATGTATCCAATTGTTGGGTATCATGAAGACCATATGACTCAACCTGAAATCATAGGTGTTGCTGCTGTCGGCATTCCTCGTCGTGTCGGTATTTCATCTGTGGCTTTGTATGCTATGGAAGACCATTTGCCAGATAAACTTATTGATTGGATAGATGAAGTTATGTGTGAAGCCGGCGACGGTTTAGATTGCGTATGTGAAATCATGTTGGCTTATCATCGTGCAGTCATACCGATTAAAGGTGAGACCCTCTGGGATTATGAAAACTTATTTAATGAAGTAGTCAAAGGCACTCGTAGCACCAATTATCTTAAACTAAAACAATGGAATAAAATACCATCTGTTCAATCAACAGGAAATCTTCTCCAAACCAGCACAGTTGTAACTTCTGAGTTTGAGTATTCGAAAAGTTTTAAGGAGGAATGGAGATGAGTTGGGAATTATACAACGCAGAAACAGCAGTAGAGCAGAAAGAAAATAGGAGACACGCTTTAGTTATCTTATGTTTTGCAGTGATAGTAGTTGTGGCGATATTTGCAGTGATGGCATAACCTTATAGGAGTGGTATGACATATACTACTTGGAAGTGAGGCCAATGAACGAAAAAGAAATGAAAGCATGGACTGTAATAATGAACAATAGTGTTCAGCGTTCAGGAAGCGATTTTTGGAAAGTAAAAAGTAGTGGTGGAGATAAAGTATATTCAGTAATTAGGTGGAGTAGCAACGACTTGCGTTGTGATTGCCCCGGATTCCGTCACTATGTAAAATGCAAGCACACTGATGCGGTAAGAAAAATGCTGGATATAGCAAAAAATAATGGGTGAACAATATGAGTGAAAAGAAATGGATGCAAGCAGCAATAGGATTATTAGAACAACGAGCACTACGAAGCGTAGATATTGAGCGTGACTTGGGTATGCGTTTCCGCCATTCTCCATCGGCACGAAGTATTACTGCGGCATTAAACGGCGACAGAAGATTTCTAAAATTAGGAGAAGCACATAACTCTTCCCTATACAAAAGAAAAAGTCACTTAGTTGCCATCTGGGGGCTTCGTGGTGCAACATATTCAGAGGTGAGTCCATATGAGCGAATCTGAAACTTTTGTAATTCTTATTGAGTTCAATGATGGTCGTCGAGACATTAGTGAAATTATCTTTCGTAATCGAAATGATGCAGATAGCCATGCTAAAGATTTAGAATTAGCAGATGAAGTTTGTTACACAAGTATTCGTAGGGCGAGTTTAGTATGAAACCAAAAGAGAAGGGCGTTTGCGGCAACAAAGAATGTGACCGCCCTATTGATAGAACCTTTCAAAGATTGAATCAAACCCAGACTAATTATTGTAGTATCTATTGTAATCGTTATGTCAAAGAAGGTTTAAAACCAATCAAGAGTAGTGGTTCTAAATATCATAAGAATCTATATAAGTTTCCTATTATCAAATCTCACTGTGAAAATTGTGGAGGGCTTGTGGAACTCAAGTGGCAATTCAATAAATCCAACAAACATTTTTGCACTAACGAGTGCCGTAATGATGGTAGAAAAAAACTACCTAAACGAAGAGGAGGACTTCTTCTTGCTATCTTAAAACTTATTCGAGATAATGGTCGAGAATGGTGGTCTGCAAATGATATTGCTAAAGTTATCAATGATAAACAAAACCTCTATACAACTAATGGTAAGGCTATTGGTAATCACATGAAGTATTTAGCATCAAAAGATTTAGTGGTATCTCAACAAGAGGCTGGATTCCCCAGTAAGACTTATCAGTTTAATAATATATATCGTGAAATGCCATTAGTGCCATTATTGACCCAAACGCTTAAATAGGAGACTCCCGTATTCAATGCTGTGAAAACTACGGGGAATAAGAAGTGGTGGGACTTTTGGAGACACTACAAACGCAAGAGTGGGGCAGTTACCTATGCAAAGAAACATAGTGGCCTATGGGTCATTATCAAATGCAACCCAGAGATATTGACGAAAGGAGAACTTGAGGACTTGGGTGTCTGGATTGTCGGTAGAGCCGATGAATACTTATTCTTTCAATCCAAGCATGGAAAAGATTTCGAAACATTCTACCCTGCTGTGGAATACTGGATGGACGGCGAACTATTACACACCGTCTAAGAGGTATATAACACGAAGCCTTAACTTAATAAGAGTCATGCGACATATTTTAATTATGAAAGAAGTAATACTGGTAGTAATGTGTATGCTGTTGGCTGGTTGCATGGGTCCAACAGAAACAAAGATTGAAACATTTGAGGAGAAAGTTATGGTCGATGAACAATGGAATAATGAATCAGTGCAATACTGGAATGTTAATCCGATGAGCCGAGGAAATACCACGATTATAATGTTTAATGAAACTGGAGATGTTAATATGACTCTTAATCTAAGTGCTTTCTTTCATGAACCTTTATTGTGGGAACAAGGTTTAGTGAACTACTCTATAATTTACAACAATGAAACAGTGTGGACTGTTGAGGAAAACCAAGGGTTAAACGAGTATAGTTTCAATATGTCTAATGTGAGTGGTAACTTGACTATTCTGATTCAAAGCAGTGGGTCAGATAGCCAGACAGATAATAAACCGGGTGATTTCTTCATAGCCCGAACCCATATAGAGATGTGGGATGAAGAGTAAAGTTAATAAAGGATGAACTATATAATGGAAGTGAGAAAAATGAGTGAGGAAGATATAAAACCAGAAGATGAGCCATGTGCCGAATGCGGTGCAGAAGATGATTGGACCCAAGATGATAAGCGAGGTGAAGGGTGGTGTAATGCTTGCGGATTCATTCGTGAAGCATACCAAATTGACTACGGTAAGGATTGGAGAGTTTTCTCTGATGGCGAAGGTTCAGACCAAGAGAGAACAGGAATGCCTTCAACAAATCTTTTACACGATAAAGGTTTGACTACTGATATGGGATGGCAAAACAAAGATTACGCTGGTGGTGCCATTACGGGAGATTCTGCCAAGCGAATGAATCGTTTGCGCCGACAACACGCTCGAACTCGTGTTCGCAACAGCACTGAACGAAACTTAGTGTTGGCTCTGGGAGAACTTGACCGATTAGCAGGTCGTATGGGATTGCCCCATTCGGTTCGTGAAGAAGCGGCTTACATCTATCGTAAAGCCGTAGAAGCAAAACTTGTCCGAGGCCGTAGTATTGAAGGCATGGTTGCTGCTTGTATCTTTACGGCTTGCCGTCGTAGCGGAAACGCACGAACTCTTGATGAAGTCGGGGCATACAGTAAAACCGGGCGTAAAGAAATCGGTCGCACATATCGTGCTTTGTGTAAAGCCTTGAAGATTCATGTTCCTCCGACACTACCGACAGAATATGTTCCAAGATTCTGCACCGACCTACATTTGCCAGTTGCAGTTCAAAGTCGTGCTATGACATTGTTAGAAGGCACACAAAGTCATGAGGCTATGGCTGGTCGTGGACCAACTGGAATTGCAGCAGCCAGTATTTACTTGGCAGGGATTTTGGAAAACAACCGAAGAACTCAACGAGAAGTAGCCGATGTAGCAGGTGTTACTGAAGTCACTATTCGTAATAGATTCAAAGAGATGTGTCGTGTATTGGGTTTGAACCCAGACAGCCCTTGTGACCCTATCGTCGAATAGAGGTTAAACAATGTTGTTAAATTGGTGCGGTGGCTTTGGAAAGCAAGAACTAATCTATGCTACATTCCTAACAACGGGACAATCTATGGTGGTTAGCCGAGAGGCTATCTACAAATGGATAGAAATCAGTGTTGCCGAGAATATGAAAGACCATTGGAATGCGGTTATAGCGGTAATTGCTGGTGAATTGTTACACGAAGAAAAACTAAGACTTGTCTCCGATGATGAAATGGCAAATGAGTTAGGAGAGACCTTACTAAAACTAAGACAAGCCACCAATCTGCAAGATTTAGCAGTGTTCAAAGTTGAGGTTTCGGAATTGTGGCCATTAGTTTTCTTAGGTAAGTCGTGGTATTCGTTGTGCAGTGGTGGTATATATGAAATACTTGAGATTAACAATGAAACTTTTTTAGATTTGGCTGTAACTCATATAGAACCTACGATGATAAGCCATCAAATCATGTTGGGACCTAACATTGATGAGAACCTTTAAGTGATTCAACAGTATAGTAAATACATGACTTGGCTGTTATGGATTCTTAGTTTAGGATGGGTGGCAACCTTAATTGGAATGTGGAAATGTTTTGAACGGATTCATAATTTACAAATGAATCTTAAGGACCAAGAGATGGAAAAGGCTGTCGCTCAGGAAACTGCAAAACTTTTGAATGAAGGTCAAAGTAGATTCGATACAGAGAAACTCCAGTTAGCAGAAATGATTCAAAACAAAATGGAAGAAATCAAAACTTTACAGACTGAAGTTCGTCATCAGAAAGGTCGGGCGCAATCTGCACATACGAGTAAAGGTCAAATCTTAGAAAAGTGGACACCATTTTTGACGCATGAACAAATTGAACCACAGTGGAAACCAGAAGATTGGAGTTTCATGGGTAATCCTTTGGATTATGTAGTCTGGGAGTGGTATCAAGATAAAGAACAGAACCTGAAGGATGGGAAAATTGTGTTGCTGGATGTCAAGGCAGCCAAAAGTCAATTGACAACAAAACAACGCCGCATTAGAGATTTGATTAAGGCTGGAAAGGTTGAGTGGCGAGAAATTAGGTTGGAGTGATTTATATTAGATGGAAGAAAATAAAAGCAGCATGGAAAACATTTCCTTTGGACTTGAAAGTAATTCCTTTTATTCATTTAAAATTGAGGGGAAAGAAGAAAGAATATGCTCAACGGCATTTGACTGATGTTTGCGCTCATTGTCCACAGTCTCGAAAATTAACCAGAGATGCAAACGGTGATGGCACTTGTTGGTGGTTTGAAAATTGGAATAATGAGAATTATGACATTCCTGCAGATTTTGGAGTGGTTAATTTACTTCGCTTTTACACAGGGTCGGATACTAAGTTAGATGGTTATGCCGATGAAGAATAACTATAAATAGTAGAAACCTACTATAATTGTTATGGAAGATGGATACGCTGGATGCTCTGTGGGAATATATACTGCTGCTAAACCAAAAGAAGTTGTGTTTTGTAATTTAAGTATAACCGAAACTGCTGCTAAAACTTTATCAAGTATGGCTTCACAACAATTCGATGATGACTGGTATCTTTATATTTCGGTTGTTGGTGGTGGATGTTCTGGATATTTGTATGATGTGCAGATATTAGATAAAACTCCTCCAGATAACACACAAGTTATTGTTTCCGAAGATGTTGAGATAGTTATCAATGTTGCTGATTCAACACTATTGAATGAAATCGAAATTGATTGGGATGGTAGTTTAATGGGAGGCGGCCTTAAGTTCCGTAATCCTAATGCTACCAAAACTTGTTCTTGCGGAATATCTTTTAAGTGATAGTATGTGGGAAGTTATGTTAATTTTAACTGGCGTGGTCGTCTTATGTTTCATACTTTTTGAATTACTAAATCGCTACATAATATATGTGATAGCAGATTATAACAATTATATTTGGTCTACTGTTTATTGGGCTAATGATAAAAGTTCTGGAAGTCCAAAGAAATGGGATGGTCGAAACTTATGGTGGACCCAACTGAAGAATAAAGTTTCAAAGCCCAAGATTAAGTAGTCGTTTGTAAGTTATTGACTTATGCTCTCATTAGTTTTATTAGTTTTAGTAGGTTTGTTGGGTTTAGGTGGCTATGTCGGTGAACTCATTACTGAATGGTTCTTTAATCGTGATGTTTAATAGGGTGATACGCCTTACTAAGATTAACGACCACCGATAAACGGTATGGAG
>Ga0114918_10002571_pt1 | contig 16207 bp, 15 predicted proteins | sample LantaG_FD_87015 | JGI IMG/M metagenome (GOLD analysis project Ga0114918, IMG submission 87015) | Deep subsurface microbial communities from Baltic Sea to uncover new lineages of life (NeLLi) - Landsort_02402 metaG | ecosystem: Environmental > Aquatic > Marine > Oceanic > Sediment | place...
CCTTTACGGTCAAATCGCGGGTGTTGCGGACTTCAATTCTGAATGTATGGATTTCGTCCCAGCCGACAGCATTACGGCTATTGTCGAAACGGTAGTTCTCGGTTCTGTAGTCCATCAGCGTCGGCTCAACAACGATGTTGGCGACCGGACCGAGGTTCAGTTCAACATCCTCATTAACGGGGATATACTTGAATGAAGACTGGCCCGCGTAGGACAAATGCTGCTGGGGGTCGACGTTTCGGTAGACCTTGAGCATACCGCCGGGAATGGGCGTATCGCCGAGTTTATGCTCTTCATCGTTTTTGAAGCTGAGGAAGCGAACGACGCTGTTGCCGTATCGCTGCTGTTCATATTTGTAGAGGTTAATCACGGGTACGTCTGCCTTTTCGAAGCTGAGCAGGCGTTTCGACCAGCCGGTGGCAATTGTCTCGGTGCCTTCAATCGTATAAAGGAAGTATTCGCTGAGACCTTCTTTGACGATCTGCCTACGGCTTCTTGACGTCATACCGCCCTTCGTCATTGCTCTTCCGGCTCGCTGTCCTGCTAGCTCAAACTCATCCTTAGCTTCCCGTCGTTCTGCTCCAGGCCGGTTGTAGGGATATTGTCTGCGGGCAAGTTCTGCTATCTGGTCGAGGATGTGGACTACGCCTACGATTAGGCGGGTTTGGGCGTTTTCGTAGTCTTCGCCACTATTGTTGGTGACACGGACGTAGGCCTGGAGCCGCATGGCTTTTTCATTTTCCGTGAGCGTGCCCATATAAAAGGCCCGCCAGGACAAGCCGCTGGTTAGGTAGGTTATCTCAACAGGGACTTTGCCATCAATGGCGCTATCTATATTCCACAGGCCAAGGTTGCGAACGCGCGGGGGATATACCAAATCGAGGATGTCAATCTTATCGGCATTAGCCAAGGGGAGCATTTCAAGGCTGGTGGGGTCTATAAGGGTGTTGGCCCAGGAGAACTGGAGCTTGTTGGTGCCCTGCTTTAGGGTAAGTGCCCTGCTCTCTCGAACCAACGTCATATCTGCGGAATTGTATATCGTAAGCTGAACGGTATCACGCGAAGGCAAAGTGACCAAATCAACCTTGGCGGATGCCGTAACCGTTATTGCCGCAACTATCAGTAATATTATTAGTCGTTTCATTATTCTGTACCTTTATCATTTAGTCCTGGCTGCCCGGGTGCCAGTCTTCTTCTCTTGTGCCGTGGTAGGTTCGCAGGGTGTATTGGAAGATCTGCTTGGTTCTCGGCTGGAGTGTTAATGTGAACTTTACCGAGCGAAGATCAATCCTGTTGTATCGGCCAAACTGTCCGGCCCGGCTGATGTCCCAGTACTGCGTTGGGAAGTTGCGTTTTATCTCGACCTTTACGGTAAGATCGCGGGTGTTGCGGACTTCAATTCTGAATGTATGGATTTCGTCCCAGCCTACGATGTCACGGTGATTGTTGAAGCGGTAGTTCTCGGTTCTGTAGTCCATCAGCGTCGGCTCAACAACGATGTTGGCGACCGCACCCAAGTTAAGCTCAACATCTTCATTAACGGGAATGTATTTGAAGGAAGACTGGCCTGCGTATGACAAATGCTGCTGGGTATCAACATTGCGGTAGACCTTCAACATGCCGCCGGGAATGGGCGTATCGCCGAGCTTGTGTTCTTCGTCATTTTTGAAGCTGAGGAATCGCACTACGGAATTGCCGTATCTGCGCTGTTCGTATTTGTAGAGATTTACGACCGGCACCTTGTCGGTATCGAAGCTGAGCAGACGTTTCGACCAGCCGGTAGGAATTGTCTCTTTGCCTTCGATAGTGTAGAGGAAGTATTCGCTCAGGCCCTCTTTTCTAATCTCCTTCGGTGCTGGTTTGGCTACTTCTATGCTGAGTGCGAGCTTTTTCTTTAACCTATCTTCGCGTGCTCTCATCGGCCGTGGTGCTGTTGCTACGGGTCTGACCTCACCTGGTCTGCCGTATGGATATTGCCTGCGGGCAAGCTGTGCGATTCTATCGAGGAGGTGGATTTTGCCGACGATTAGGCGGGTTTGGGCGTTTTCGTAGTCTTCGCCGCTGTTGTTGGTGACGCGGACGTAGGCCTGGAGGCGCATGGCGTTTTCGTCTTTTGTAAGCGTGCCCATATAAAACGCCCGCCAGGACAGGCCGCTGGTTAGGTAGGTTATTTCAACGGGGACTTTGCCGTCAATGGCGCTATTGATATTCCAGAGGCCAAGGTTGCGAACACGCGGCGGATAGACCAAATCGAGGATGTCAATCTTGTCGGCATTGGCTAATGGGAGCATCTCGAGGCTGGTGGGGTCGATGAGGGTATTGGCCCAGGAGAACTGGAGCTTGTTGGTGCCCTGCTTGAGTGTAAGTGCTCTGCTCTCTCGAACCAACGTCATATCAGCGGAATTGTATATCGTAAGCTGAACGGTATCACGCGAAGGCAGTGTGACCAAATCAACCTTGGCGGATGCCGTAACCGTTATTGCCGCAACTATCAGTAATATTATTAGTCGTTTCATTTTTTTAGTACCTTTATCATTTAGTCCTGGCTGCCCGGGTGCCAGTCTTCTTCTCTTGTGCCGTGGTAGGTTCTAAGGGTGTATTCGAAGGTCTGCTTGGTCCGCGGCTGGAGTGTCAGCGTGAATTTCGACGTGTCCATGTCCTCTTTCTGGTATTTGCCGAATTGGCCGCTGCGGCTGATGTCCCAGTACTGCGTTGGGAAGTTGCGCTTGATCTCGACCTTTACGGTCAAATCGCGGGTGTTGCGGACTTCAATTCTGAATGTATGGATTTCGTCCCAGCCGACAGCATTACGGCTATTGTCGAAACGGTAGTTCTCGGTTCTGTAGTCCATCAGTGTCGGCTCAACTACGATGTTGGCAACGGCGCCGAGGTTGAGTTCGACATCCTCATTAACGGGGATGTATTTAAATGAAGACTGGCCTGCGTAGGACAGGTGCTGCTGGGGGTCGACGTTGCGGTAGACCTTGAGCATACCGCCGGGAATGGGCGTATCGCCGAGCTTGTGGTCCTGGTCATTCTTGAAGCTGAGGAACCGCACTACACTGTTGCCGTAGCGCTGCTGCTCATACTTGTAGAGGTTGATTACGGAAACGTCTGCCTTTTCGAAACTAAGCAATCTTTTCGACCAGCCGTTAGGAATCGTCTCGGTGCCTTCAATCGTATAAAGGAAGTACTCGCTGAGGCCTTCCTTGATAATCTGCTTACGGCTTCTTAACCTGCTGAAACCCTTCATTGCTCTTCCGGCTCGCCGTTGCGCTCGCTCACCCTCATCCTTATCTTCCCGTCGTTCTGCTCCAGGCCGGTTGTAGGGATATTGTCTGCGGGCCAATTCTGCTATCTGGTCGAGGATGTGGACTACGCCTACGATGAGGCGGGTTTGGGCGTTTTCGTAGTCTTCGCCGCTGTTGTTGGTGACGCGGACGTAGGCCTGGAGGCGCATGGCCTTTTCGTCTTCTGTGAGCGTGCCCATATAGAACGCCCGCCATGAAAGGCCGCTGGTCAGGTAGGTTATCTCGACGGGAACTTTGCCGTCTATGCCGCTGTTGATATTCCAGAGGCCAAGGTTGCGAACGCGCGGCGGATAGACCAAATCGAGGATGTCAATCTTGTCGGCGTTGGCTAAGGGGAGCATTTCAAGGCTGGTGGGGTCTATGAGAGTGTTGGCCCAGGAGAACTGCAGCTTGTTGATGCCCTGCTTGAGTGTAAGTGCCCTGCTCTCTCGAACCAACGTCATATCAGCGGAATTGTATATCGTAAGCTGAACGGTATCGCGCGAAGGTAGTGTTACCAAATCAACCTTGGCGGATGCCGTAACCGTTATTGCCGCAACTATCAGTAATATCATTATCCGTTTCATTTTTTCGTTCCTTTAATTCGAGTCCGCTTTGCACTATCGTCTGCGTCGGCCTTCACGGCCCGACCTGATGTTTTTGCGGATGTAGTGCATGTTGAGCTTCTTTACCGCGGGGCCTGTTTCGGTGCGAGGAGCGATTTTTATCTCGAATTCGAGTGTGTTGGCATCCTTTTTGACGTATTTTGCCTTAGCGCCATCTATGGTGCATTTCTCCATTTGCCATTGGCCTTCGATGTGCTGTATCATGGTCAGGACGGCGGGCTTATCCTTGAAGTTCTCTATCCTGGCTGTGATTATCTCATCGTTATCGTAGAGGACTATCTTGCCGTCGTTGTTTCTCCTGATACTGACCTGCTGGTCGCGCTGCTTGTGCTGGGTGACAACGATGTCCCTGCTGTCGCCGATGTAGAGTTCCATCTTCTCACCCACGGGGACCTGGCGGGTGACATCCTCGCCGAGGAAGATGGTGCTTTCGTGGCCATCGTCCTGGAAGAGTCTTGCCTTGCCGCCCCAGAGGGCAAATTCGCCGAGCTTGCTGTCGGCGTTATTGACGATGCGATAGTTTACCGGTATGCCGACGTTTTTGTTTTCCAGTTGGTTCGGATCCCAGGGCAGTTTGGCGGCGTCGAAGGTCCAGACCTTGGTAATCGGGACCGTGAGGGCCTTTAGAAACTGCAGTTGCTTGGTCTCTTCGTGCTTGATGCCCCGTTCGAATGCCTCGCCGTAATCGAGCAGCACCCTGGCCATATCGAAATCCTCACCGGAGAAGTTGCGCAGGACCAGAAAGCTCGTGAGGTCGACGGCGGTTTCTTCCTTGTCGGCAATGGCCTTGTAGGTTATGAGGCGGTCGATATTGTGCAGCAGATAGCTGATTCGGACCGTTTCAGCGTAACCTTGTTCGCTGGCGATTTCCCATACAAGGGCGGCCTCGTTCGGTGGATAACTGACATTGAGGAGCTTGACATTTGCGGGATGGTCGATAACGGCCAGCCGAATGGAGTCGGCATCGATACTAACGCCCTTCCATGAAAAATCCACCTTGTTCAGGCCCTGCTGCAGCGTAAGGACACGTTCCTCTTCGATGAGCGTCGCCTGGGGATTGTCCAGGCGAATGACCGTCGCCGCACGCTCGGGCAGGGCTACCAGTTTGATTCTTGCCTGCGCCAACCCGCAGCAGGCAACCAATACGGCCACTGCTACCAATTTGATTTTCTTGCTGTTCATGATTCTGTCTCCTTAAAAGTATTTTGACTACGGTTATATTTTTTACGAACCCGCTTCGACGGGATTCACAATCCTTCCAATAAAGAGTATGCTGCCGGAGCCGTTGTCTCGTATCATAAAGACGAACGGATGGTCTGCCCGAACAATGACGGAATGCGAAATACCAGCCGTGACTGCGACCGCGGTCGCTGCGGCTGCTTCGGTGCCCTTTTCGTTGACTTCCACAAATGCCTTGTGCATGATGTTGGAGATGAACAAATCCTTTGTGCCGGTCATTGCGGAAAAATCGGCAGGCGGCAGCGAAAATGGATCTTTCATTCCCATCTTCACCAGTGTTCGCACAAGGTCGAAAGCACCCCAGGTGACTTTGAACTTCGGCAGATACACGTGCACCTCCTGTTCCTGCAGTCGTTCGAGCCACTTGCTGAGGTTCTCGGCGGTGAGGGACTGCTCCAACTGTTCGAGGCCGTCAACTTCTTTCGGTAAAAGCACTATCATGCTCAGGTCGTCACCCTTGTAGGGCAATTCCAGAATCTGCAGGTCATCAACCTCGGCATATTTGAGATCCTGCTTCTGATACATCATTGGCACCTGTTCGGTTTTGGTTTTTGTGATATGGAAGGGGCGGTTCTTAGTATCCTTTGCTTCGAACTCTACTTTCCAGTCACCCTTAAAGTAAATCGCATTGGTCAGGACGAGGCGAGTCAGCGTTGTAAGAACGCCCTTTGGAATAAGGTCTTTTATTTTTTTCGCGGTCTTTTTCTCAATCCACTTGTTTATCTTCAGGCGTGTTTTTTCCGTTTCTGTAATGAAATCAACTTCTTTGAGGCCCGCACCGTAGTTGTCCTTAGTAACTCTCAGGAATTTGCCTAAGAATTTATAATCCTTCTGTCCCCAGAGAGCGTTGGCAACAGTTAGTTGATAACGGCCTTTACGGCCTCCGGCGTTCAAGCGTTTCTCAAGGCTGCCGAAAGCGGCGTGGAGTTTCTCCGGCGGCAGGGAAAAATGCAGAACTTCGGCCATCTGTTTTGCGGTTTCACCGCTTGCGCCGGCATAGGTCATGGCAAGCGCGGTCGATATGCTGTAAGGCGAGAAGAACATATTAGGCCCCTGCTGCAGAGCCTTCGGGTCATCTCGCAGATTTGCGTAAAGCTCCAGGGCAAAACGGTTATTGCCGGTGACAATTGCCGGATCGGGCAGAGGCATAGCCGGCTGTCCCCCGGTCGCTATCACAACAAGCAAGACCGCCAGTACGCTCAGGATAATCGTTATGGATGCTAAATGTATCTTCATTTCACACCTCACACTATTGATTTATCTGTTCCTGCCTAACGCCCTGATAGGTTGTCACCGTGTAATTGAATGTCCGTTTTGTTCGCGGCTGGACGGTCAGCTTGAAACGTATGTGAGTAACATCGTACCTGCTGTAGTCGACGTCGGCCTGGACGGACCAGTAGTTGGTGTCGAAGCCGCGCATTATCTCGATATCCACCGGCAGAGGCCGAGTATTGGTTATCTCGATTTTCCACGTGCGTATTTCGTCCCAGCCGGAAATATTCTTATCATCATCGAATACATAGTTGTCGGTTTCGAAATTCATCAGTGTCGGCTCGACGCCGACCAGGCGAGCGGCACCGAGGTTCAATTCAATTTCCTCGCCAACAGGTATATACTTTATTGTCGCAGCGCCGACGTAAGACAATAATCCATTGCTGTCGGCGCGGGCGTAAATTTTTACCGAGCCATCGGGCATGGGAGTATCGCCGAGGTTGTGGTCCTTATCGTTGGCAAAAGAGAGGTACCGGATAGTCTGGCGGCCAAATCGCTGCTGGTCGTACTTATAGAGGCTGGTGACATTTATATCATCAACTTCGAAGGACTGGAGCCGCTTGCTCCACTGGTTCGGGATTGTCTCGGTTCCTTCAATCGTATAAAGGAAGTACTCGCTAAGGCCCTCCTTCATGACCTCCTTGGGCCTACTAAACAAGATATCACCGTCAGTGGGACCCCAGGCACCACCATAACCGCCCCCGCCATAAGCACTGCCACCGTAGCCGCCAAGGCCAAGACGGGTGAGAGGCTCATTTGCGTTTAAGCCATAGCCAGCCGGCGCATCATAGGGATACTGCCGCTGGGCCAGTTGTGCTACTTCATCGAGAATGTGGACCCTGCCGACAATCAGGCGTGTCTGGGCTTTTTTGTAGTCTTCGCCGCTGTTGTTGGTGAGGCGGACATAACCCTGCAGACGCATCGTTTTTTCATTGCGGGCAAGCGTGCCCATATAAAAGGCACGCCACGTTACGCCTGTCGTGAAGTACGTAATCTCAAACGGTACCTGGCCGCTAACTTCCGAACGGATTAGCCAACGGCCAAGTTCCCGCAGCCTCGATGGAAATACCAACTGTTCAATACTGATTTTGTCTTTCTGCTGCAACGGCTCCAACTGGAGGCTGGTGGGGTCGATAAGGGTATTGGCCCAGGCAAACTGAAGCCAGTTCCAGCCCCGCTTGAGAGTCAAGTGCCGCTTCTCTCGCACGAGGGTGAGGTCAGATACAGCCGTCTTCAAGGGACCCGTCTGGGTTGCAACAGGCGCATTGCCATATCTGCCGCCATAGCCGCCATAGCCAACCGGCTGCTGCTGGACATTAGCGGGGGGTAATTTCGGAGAAGGAAAACTTCGAAATGCAGAATTATATATCGTAAGCTGAACGTTCTCGCGTTTTGGCAGGACGACAAGCTCTATAGCTGATGCGGGGGCAAAGGGCGGCTTTTCGGCTATGGGCTGCCAGCTAACAGTGGCCCCGGCCACAGCGACTTTTGCACCACTTTTGCCCACAGTTTTCTCGGGTTGGCCGGGAACAGCTTTAACAACCGCCGGTCCGGTGTCAACAAGGTTCATACCACCGGTGCGACCGTTTTGTTTAGATCTAAGGTCATGGCCGGCTTTAGGTATGCGGCTGAGGTTCGAAATTAACAAGAGCGAGCCCATCAGCAGAACCGCGGCAGCGGCGCCAATCCAGGCGGATCTGCGATAGGAAACGACCCTGCGTTCGGGGGCCTGCCCAGCCTGCTCAATAACCCGCGAAATCAAACTCTCAGGAACGTCAACTTCCTCGCGGAGCAGTTCGAGGGCCGCGTATTTGCGTTTCAACCGCTCAAGCTGCTCGCTGCACTGCGGGCAATCGGCCAGATGTTCGGCCAACCGCTGGGCAGCAGTAGCTGAGGCCAGTTCGAACTGGTATTCGATCAATTCTCGTTCTGTCAGGTGACGAGTCATTGCAAATCCCCACCAATTTCGGGCAGCCTTGCCGCAAGGGTATGAAGCGCCCGATACATCTGAATCTTTACGGTCCCGAGAGAACAGCCAAGAACCTGGGCCACCTCACGATACGTAAGCTGCTGATAATACGCCAGAACGAGGGTCGCACGCTGCCTCTTGGGCAAAAGGTCAATCGCGCGTCGAACTTTTCCCCTGTGCTCGGACATTACGGCATCTTGACAAGGCTCACAGCCATCGGTGCCAACGGCGCAAGTCAATTCCGCTTGCTCACCGCCTTCGCTATCAAGCGTTTCGTTGAGAGAGACCATCTTCAATCGCTGGCGCCGTCGGAGTCCGTCCATAGCGGTATTTGTAGCCACCCTGAAGAGCCATGGGCGAAAGTTTTTGCCGCGAAGTGTATGGGCCTTCTCGTGAACACGAATAAACGTTTCCTGAAAAAGGTCTTCTGCACTATCTCGACTGCCGCTGATTTTCGTCAAATAACCCAAAACACTTGCTCCGTGACGGCGTACAAGTTCTGCGAACGCTTTTCGGTCGCCCCGACAATGGGCCTCAACCAAGCTTTTGTCAGTATCTTCCATTAAGGCTGTTGCTCCATCTACCGCTATAGACGCTTATCATACCGCAGCGGTTGACAAAGTTCAAAAAAATTTTGCAAAAACCGGCCTGTTATTCGGCAATCAGCTAATCTGTTGGAATCGGTATTCGCCCGTAGTTACGCACTGTGCAAGCCAGGGGCACAAGCGTATCGACGCCGCGGTCGGAGATGTCTTCCGATACGCCAACGATGAAGCGTCCGCCGGGTGCCGCCTGGTGAAGTATCCGCTTTGCGAGTTGACGGACCTTATCCGGGCCGGTAAAAAGGGTTTTCTCCAGCCAAAGCGTGCCCGGCATCACCCCGGCGAATGCCGCCAAAACTCTTTTTCGAGGAGTCATTGATAATCTCCTGCCGCTGGTGGCCCGGGCCGCGCCAAGTCAGGAATCTTCTCTGATACCTGTAACCGTCGCATCAAGGCCAAGCAGCACGGTCCTGACATCCGTGTCGTTGATTAGCTCATTTTTTTTTCTGCCCGGCGTCACGGCATCGGAAGCTTCGGCCTCATCCGATTGTGTCTGATGCAGTTCGAACTTCAACCTCACGGGCCCCTGACAATAGTCGCCCAATACGGCCCCAATCTCCTTGATACGGTCGTTACGTTCCAGCATCTGTTTGGAGACCTGTGCCGAAGCGGCAAAGGAAATGGTGAGAATGCTGTTGTCAAACGCAACAGGCTCAGCGGAATTGAACAATACTCGTGTTCCGGGTCCAAGCTTTTCGTCAATAAGAGCCAACAGTTTCGGCCAATTGTCCTTTATCGACTGCAAATCAACCGACAAAGGGACGGGCTTTTGTCCCACCGGTGGCGGTTCAATATCAGCAGAGACTTTAGTGGTTGTTACGTTGTTTTTTTTTATGGCGCCGGCGGAGGAAAGCGTTTGTAACCGCGTCAAAAGGTCGTCAATGTTGAGAAAATGCTCGCTGAGCGCAAATCTCACTAACAAAGCATCAAGAAGTGCCCGCGGAGTGTCACTGTTCTTTACCGACCATAGCAGCTTCTCCATCGCGGTGATATTGTAAACTATGGCGGCGACATCGAATTTATCGGCCAGGAGCTTGAATCGCTGCCTCTGTTCGGCACTGACAATCAACAACTCACTTGCTGGACCGGCTGATTTTACCACCAACAAATCTCGCATGAACTCGATAAGGGAATCAAGGATGCGTACTTCACCGAGGCCGGCGGCAACGAGGTCATCGGTCACAGCAAGCGTTCCAGCAGCGTCACTATCTCCGATTTTGTCAATGAGGTCACATATCCTGCTGCTGTTGGGCCTGCCAAGATACTGCTCAAGCAATTCGGCGCTAAGCGGTTCGGCGCCGGCGCTTATCAGGCGATCCAGCAGGCTAAGCGCATCACGCATCGAACCGTTCGCTAATTTCGCCAGGGGCAATATCATTTCGTCGTCGTACTTAATCTTCTCCAGCTTCAGTATCGACCGAAGCTGCCCTGCGATAACAGTCGGTGCGATATTGCTGAAATCAAACCGCTGGCATCGTGACTGGATTGTCGCAAGAACCTTGTTCGGCTCGGTCGTGGCGAAAATGAACTTAACATGGCTCGGAGGCTCCTCCAATATCTTCAACAGGGCGTTGAATGCCTGCGTAGTGAGCATGTGGACTTCGTCGATGATGTATATTTTGAACCTTGCGCGGGCAGGACGATAAATGGCGTTCTGGCGCAACTCGCGGACCTGGTCAACGCCGTTGTTCGTCGCGCCGTCGATTTCAATGACATCGATATCGTCGCCTGCATTAACGGCGATGCAGCTTTGGCACTTACAGCACGGTGTCGGCGTCGGAGCATCGGAAGCGAGGCAGTTCAGTGACTTGGCAAGAATTCGAGCGACCGTCGTCTTGCCGACACCTCGGGTACCGGTAAAAAGATAGGCATGGGCAACACGGTCGGTCTTTATGGCGTTGCGCAGGGTATGAGCGATAGCATCCTGGCCTATGACGTCCTCGAACGTCTGGGACCTGTACTTCCGCGCTAATACAGTATATGCCATTTTGAATTGATTATCGATAAATGATTATTGGTTAAAAGGCCGGGTTTGCCACGCACGACAAAGCGTTCGCTTATGGCTGCTCGGTTCCCCGCCTGACCACTTTCACGGGCTCGGCCTGCATGGGACCCGGCCATAAAAAATTGCTATTGACTATTTACAACTGAGTACGTTTAATAACCGCGATAATAAGCCATTTGGCGAAAATAATCAACAGCAAATAATATTTTCGAAGGGGATTAGCAATGATTGTCAGAATCGATGACACGTGCACAGCATGCGGTTTGTGTGTGGATACGTGCCCGGAAGTTTTCGAGATGGGCGACGACAAGGCAGAGGTTATTGCGGAGGTTGTTCCTGCTGAGTTCGAAGAAGACGTTCAGCAGGCCGCCGATGAATGTCCTGTAGAAGCAATCATAGTGGAATAAGTTAAAACTAATGGGTTAAGCCTGTGTGTCAGCCGGAAAGTTGCCGGCTGCGCTGGTATGCACTGTTAATGGCAGCCGATACCAACGGCCCAAAGTCGCCTTTCGAGAATATCTTGAGTGCTGCTTCGGTTGTTCCGCCGGGGCTGGTCACTTTGCGGCGAAGTTCCTGCGGGCTCTCGCCGACCTTATTACCTTCGACTGCAAGCAAGGCCGCCCCCCTGGCAGTCTGCAACACCAAATCCTTGGCTACGTCTTCGCTCAGTCCCAACTGCACGGCGGCTTTTATCATCTGTTCCATCAACAGGAAATAATAAGCAGGCCCACTTCCGCTGACCGCAGTAACGGCATCTATCATATCTTCCGTTTGCACCACGACCGCAATGCCGACCGCTGATAAGAGTTGTTTAATCTGCTCAATGGCTGGTCGGGCCTTTTCATTGGCATAAAGGGCGCTTGCACCCTGGCCAATCAATGCCGGGGTGTTCGGCATCACCCGCACTATTGCAACGTCACCCAAAACCCGTGCAATTGTGCGCAGCTTCACTCCCGCCGCGATAGAAACTATAGTTATGTCCTGGCTGAGGGCATCTTTTATACTATCCAGAGCTTGTGGCATATTCTGCGGCTTAACACTCAGCACAAGTACGTCGACTTTGCCAGCCAAATCGGCGTTACTTTCGGCGGCAGAGGCACCATATCTCTGAGAAACGTATGCCAGCCTCGGCTTGCTGATGTCGCTTACAAAGACATGTTCAGGGCTGTATATCCCCGCGGCAATCACACCCTTTATGAGGGCTTCTGCCATATTGCCGCCGCCGACAAAGCCAATCGAACCCATCAGTTTCTCCTTGTAAATGCCAATCCAACGGTTTATCATTCTTAGCTATCGCGTTGCAAGGTAAATATAGAAGCAGTCAGGAGCAATAGCAATGCAAAAACGAGTTGATTTCAGCCAGGCAATGCAAAGCAGGTATCCCGAGCAGACAGTAATCGCGATCGCCAAGGACAAAAACGGCAAGGCAAACCCTGTCACGATAGCGTGGACAATGCCGGCATCCGGCAGCCCGGGGATGATGGCCATAGCGGTTGCAAGCAAGCACTATTCGATTGAATGCATCAGACATTCGAAGTGTTTCACGATAGCGTTTTCATCATCGGACATGGCTGATGCGGCCCTATTTTTCGGCTCCAAATCCGGCAGAGACACGGACAAATTCGCAGAATTCGCCTGTGCAACGTCCCCGGCTGTGGAAATTGACTCGGTTCTGCTGACAGAGGCTGTTGCGAATTTCGAATGCACGGTCGAATCGGAAACCATTGCCGGCGACCACATCATCTTCATCGGCAAAGTCGTCGCAGCACACACCAATACCGAGCCGAAGAAACGCCTCTACACCACGACCGCAGGCCACAAAATGGGCGCATTCTCCTAAAAACATGGAACGTTTTGCCTGACTCGAACGACTTATATTGAGATATATGGCAAAAAACCGCGAACAGATTTACGATGAACTGCTCGTCATTAGATGCCGCCAGGGTGACAGCCGGGCATTTGATGAGTTGGTTACCAGATGGCAGAGGCGACTGCCGAACTAACCAACCAGCCCCCAACATGCGAAGATTAACCCGGAAAGGGTTCTTTTTGACAGACACAGCGCTATCCAATATAATGGTCTTATGATTTCAGAGCAGGACAGGACTACAATAATCGACATCGCCCGCCGGTATAATGCCAGCGAGGTATTGCTCTTCGGTTCAAGTGCCGACCCAAGCAGAGAGGCAAATGACATCGACGTAGGTGTCACGGGTGTCGTACCGGAGAAGTTTTTCAACTTCTATGGCGACCTCATCTTTAGCGTATCCAAACCTGTAGACTTAATCGACCTGTCTGCAAACACAAAATTCAATAGATTGGTTTATCGGGAAGGAATCCGGTTATATGGACCAGGTGCGTGAGCGCATAAAGGCTGATTAGCCGGTCAGCAGTTCGAATTGCTCGGGGCTTAGGCTCTGGCGGAGTTTTTGCAGTGCAATCAATTCAATCTGACGAATGCGTTCCCTGGTCAAGCCGAGATCATCGCCGATTTGCTTGAGGGTTTTCTTCTGCTTTTTAACGGTTGTGCCTATCAGCCCAAAATGATTCAAAATGACGTACTGTTCCCTCTCGTTGAGGTCGTTCTTTATAACTTCCGTCAGGCTATGCCTGGTTCGCTCGACGGCTGCAACATTCGCAACCGACTTACTCGTAGTAAGCTCGCGATGTATATCAGCGGCTGAGGCTCCACGGCCTCTGGCGCCAATCGTCGTCAACTCGGACATCTTGCGTGCGTAGTTCCTGGCGATGACCCAGGATGCGTGCGTTGCGAATCTAACGCCGCGGGTATAATCAAATTGTTCAACGGCCCGCATCAACGAGACATTGCCCTCGCTGACAAGGTCGGCCAGAGACGCACCGCTAACAACATGCTTCATAGCGATACTCACAACAAGCCGCAGGTTCGACTCGATAAGCGTTCGTTTAATTCGGTCAGCGTGTGCGATGTATCTCTCAATTTTTTTGAGGCGGGTGCCGGCGACGCATGCCTGATTTATTCCGGCCCGCGTTATACAGGCAAGATACTTCAGATAGTTATATCTTCGAAAGAGTTGAACTTCGTGTTCGCGATCAAGCATTGGGGCATCTTTGAGGGTCTGCATATACTGCGGAAGAACAAACTCTCCCCGGACATCAAGAACCGCCTGGCCTTCATCAGGTCGGGTTTTTTCGCTCGCTGGACTGCGGCCAAGAATTTTTCCTGCTGCATCGTCTTCCAGAAACTCGCCACTGGCGACAAATTCAATCTTCATCACCTGAAGCGTTCTGGCCCTTCGCCGGTTTATTATCCTGTAGACCGAACTCCTGCTGCGATCGAACCGACTCATCAACTCCGGTACGGTCCGGCCCTGTGTGAACATTTTATATAGTTCCGCCGCGTGTGCGGGGTCGATAACGCCGGCGGGCCTTTTGAAAACAGGCTTCGAAGGATGTGATTTTTCATACTGCATGAGTATGTACCTTATCGTCTCGTGAGCCCGTCCGGTCTGCTGCGAAATCCGCTCGATTATCCGGTGCCTGCCGGCGTGTCCCTTCGCAGCCAAGTTCGACGCACGGCGGATTATTTGTTGTTTTTCCTTTTTGGTCAGACGCGTAAAGTTTTTCGCCCTGGAAACCGCTTCAGGCTCTTTCTCAAGAAACTTATCAACCGCCGACTGCAAGAAACCTATTTTTTTCCTGCCGTTTGGAAAGACATATTTTCGGGCAAGAAGACCGCGTTTGCGCCAGCGTTCGATAGTCCTGGTGGAGACCTCCTGCTTTTTGGCCAGTTCTTCAATAGTGTAAAGCTTCTCATTCAGCTCGGAAACATCAGCGGCAAACCGCCCGCTGAGCCTTGCGATAAATGTCCTCAGGTCCTCGGCAAGCTCGTCGCCGTTGATTAAGTTCTGGTCAAGCGGGTGCTTCGGATGATAACCGGTAATCCGAAAACACACGAACTCGAAGGGATACTGCTTTTCTGAATCGATAAGCTCAAGCAGTGACTCGGCTGCGTCAAGAAGTTTTCGACGATGCTTTTGCGGGGTGAAACGGAGCTGCATAAGCAATCGAGACAGGTTCTGATTCTTTATTTGCCGCATAATCAACCAAACATCCATACGGACTGCGAGGCTTTTCCCACTATCACCAAGTGTCTATTTTACCGGTTTTGGCGCAAAAAGACAGCCCCGCTTCAAAAAAACGAGGCTGTTCCAAAGCAATCTGAGTATTTTTATGCAATAAGCTTTTTGGCAACTTCGACCGCGGAAGCGGCATCAGCGGCATAAGCATCGGCACCGATTTTCTCGGCGTAAGCGGGCGTTATAGGTGCCCCGCCGATCATAATCCTGGCGGTAACACCGCTGGCCCGCAAGGCCTGCAGCGTTTTTTCCATACCAGGCATGGTCGTCGTCAATAGGGCACTCATACCAATTATTTGAGCACCAGAAGACTTTGCCTGCTCAACAAACTTTTCGGCGGAAACATCGATTCCCGCATCTGTAACCTTAAAGCCCGCTCCCTTCATCATCATAGCCACAAGGTTCTTGCCGATATCATGCAGGTCGCCCTGGACGGTGCCAATGAGAAAGGTTCCAACAGGTTTAACGCCGGCCTTAACAAGCTCGGGTTCCAGAATCTGCATCGCGGACTTCATCGCCCGAGCAGCGATTAGAACCTCAGGTATGTAAACCTCATTTCGCTTCCACCGGGCCGCAAGCTCATCCATTCCGGCAATCAAGCCATCGTCCAAAACGCTCTTAACAGGCAACTTAGCTTCAAGTGCCGACCTGGTCAACTCAACTGCCGCTGCCTGATCTCCCTTAATGACCGCCTCCGCCAATGCTTTCAAATCTGCCATATCATAGCACCTCAACTAAAGCCAAATCAGATTTTACTGTTACATTCACTCTTGTAACAACCGAGCCAAAATTAAACACTATTGCGGCCCAGACCACAAGCATTAAATGTAACTTTTCCGTTCAAATCCGATTCGCAGTTGAATCCCGCAGACGCAAGCAGCTTCACAGCAATTCATTCGCTGCCTGTCAAAGCAATGCGATAATCGTGGATGTTTTGCCTGCAGCCGAGTAAAAATCTGTTTTTTACTCAAACTTCGGGGTTTTTTTGAGGTTTTTTGCGGGGAGATTCAATTCAAGGCGCACCCCCTGTTAATGACGATGTAAGGGGTAGTCGTTTGAGTTTCATAAACCCTTATGTCACAAGGA
>Ga0114918_10002573_pt1 | contig 16201 bp, 12 predicted proteins | sample LantaG_FD_87015 | JGI IMG/M metagenome (GOLD analysis project Ga0114918, IMG submission 87015) | Deep subsurface microbial communities from Baltic Sea to uncover new lineages of life (NeLLi) - Landsort_02402 metaG | ecosystem: Environmental > Aquatic > Marine > Oceanic > Sediment | place...
AAGAGAAGAGAAGAGAAGAGAAGAGAAGAGAAGAGAAGAGAAGAGAAGAGAAGAGAAGAGAAGAGAAGAGAAGAGAAGAGAAGAGAAGAGAAGAGAAGAGAAGAGAAGAGAAGAGAAGAGAAGGGGTGAGGTCGAGCGAAAAATCAGGATAAGCAAGGCGAGCGACGTCGACGTCGAAAAAGAAAAAAGAGAAAAAACTACATCAATCTTCTCACCCTCTCCAGCGACGTCTTGGACACGTGCGACACCCCCAGAACGTAGACAGGGACCTTCCCTCCCGGTGCCTGCGGGTTAGGCGCAGAGAGTACGACCACAGAGTCCCGCAGAGGGCGCGGGAGCTGGTCGAGCGAGATGATTGGAGAAGAAGAGGTCGGGTTTGTCGACGACGCCGACGATGATGCCGACGAGATGGCAGCGTCGTGCGTGGAACGGGAGAGCTCGTTGGACACTTCGCTCGAGGGTGAGTCTGTAGTTGATGTCGTTGTGGACGTCACCTGGGAGGGAGGCAAGACCGAGCGAGGACGAAGGAAGGAGGGGCGGCGGCGAGATGAGGAGAGATCATTCGGCACCGGCGACGACGACGGCTGACGGCGACGATGTTGCCGCCGTCCCGTTTCGCTCGTCGCCACCACTGCCATCTGCTGCTGTCTACCAGCGGCAGCCAGCGGCGTGGAGACACGCATCGTAATCGGGGTATTGGCCGACCGTTCTAGTTGAAGGAGAGTGATAGACGAATACCGCGAAAAGAATAAGGATAACGAAGAGGAGCAAGCCAAAAACAATTCAAAGAGTAAGCCAATCCTCAGAAATCGAGAGGAAAAAAAAAACGAGAGGGAAAAACCCCATCTCACCTCTTCCTCTCTCCACGATGGCCGCGCCTGCCCAGACCAGCGTCCCCACGGCCGACGTGGACGAAGCGATCCAGTCGCTGATCAAGGACGGTAAGGGAGAGATCGGGAATCAGGGGGAGAGAGAAAGAGAGAAAGATGGAAGTTGAAAGGGGGAAAAAATCGCCTCGATTCTTTCTCAACCTCTTCGACCTCAAAAAAAAAAAATCAAACAGGAACGTTCGAGAAGCTCCGCCGCCGCCTGCTCGACGAGCTCGCCAGCGACCCCGAGGTCTCCGCCAGGGCCGACGAGGCCGTCGCCGCGGAGATGGAGCGCAGGGCGCGCGTCGGGAGCGCCGGAGGAGGAGGAGGAGGAGAAAGACCCGGGAGCGGCGGCTTGGCTGCTGGCAACGGAAACGCGAGCGCTGCCGCCGTCACCGCTGCTTCTTTTCTGGCTGCCCCGGGGGCGCGGAAGGAGGTAGTTTCAAGGGCAGCCGCCGACGCAGAGGACGCCGTCACTGCTGCTGCTCTGGCCGCGGCGTGGAAGATTCTTTCGAAAGGGAGTGGAGGAGGAGGAGGAGGAGGAGGTGGAGGAGGTGGAAGCGGAACGGGAACTGCAGCAGGAGAAGAAGCTCAACAACGAGAAGAAGCTCAGCAGCAACTACCGGCCCCCGCGCCCTCGCTCGCTTCGGAGGTCGAGCTGGCGACCGAGCGAGCGCTGCGGAAGCTGTGGAACGAGAGGGACGGGGTGGCTGCGGCGAAGGAGTCGGGAGGTGGAGGTGGAGGTGGAGGAGGGTGAGAGAGAGGAGAGAGGAAGAGAGAACGACTTCTTCTTCTTTTTTCTTTCTTCTTTTTTCCGTTCCTACACGCATTGTACCCCTCTCTTGTAAAAACAACTCCTTTTTCGAACCAGATGAAGCAAAGGGCGGGAGAGAGAGAGACAGAGAGAGAGAGAGGAAAGAAGAGCAAGCGTTGTCATCGTCGCCGTTCGCTCTCCTCGCTCTCTCTCTTTTATTTTTTTATTTCTTTTTCAGTTTCTCTTTCTCTTTCTCCACCCCCGCGTGCGTGTGTGTTTGTTTCGTGTTTTGTACTCTCTCTATCTCTCTCAACTAGTCCCTAAAAAAAGCAAAAAAGGAAACTCGCAACTTTTTTTGTTTTTGTTTTTTTGTGTTGTTTTTCGGGTTTTTTCTCTCTCGCGCACGCCCCTTCCACCTTCTAATCTCTTCTACTCCTCGAAGAACAGCGTCCCGCGGGTCGGGTACCCCGTCTCCAGCACGAAGCGGATCCCCTCTATCACCAGCGCCAGATCGGGCCTGCAGAAGGGCGAGTTGGAGACGTCGGCGAAGACCACCTGGCCGTCGGCGTCGAGTAAAAACAGAGCGGGCTCGGGCATCGCCCGGCGCTGCTGCTGCCTCTGGAGCTGGTGCTGCTGCTGCGACGAGGAGGTCGTGTTCGAGGTCATGGTCATCTCGTCCTCTCCGGCGGCTGCTGCGGCCGCGGAGGCAGAGCCGCGGCCGGCGGGGGCGGGGGGAGGGAGGCGAGGGGCAGAGGCGTAGAGCCCCCAAGCTGTTTTTTTTTTTTTTTTCTTTCGTAATCTCTCTCTCTCTTTCTCTCTCTCTGTCTATCGCAAAGAAGCAAAAAACCAATAGCAGCTCTCTCTCCGTCTCTTACCTTTCATCATCTTCGGGGTCATCCCGTACGCGAGCTTGAAGGGAAGGTCGTCCAGGGGGTGCGAGATGGGGGACCCGGGGGAGGAAGGGGAACCGCCGGCTCCTCCTGCTCCTCCAGAAGCTCCAGAAGCAGCGCCGGCAGCCCCCGTCGACGCCGCGGCCTTGACGGCGTCCCCGAAGGCCACGGCGGCCCCGCGCCCGTCGGATCCGCAGACCACGACGGTCTCGACCCCGAGGGCCTCGAGGTCAGGGGACAGCTCGGCGAGGGCAGCGACGTAGTTGCGCGACACGGGGCAGACGCGGCCGCGCGCGACGACGACCAGCACGAAGGTTCCCGTTGGGGCGCCGAGCTCCACGTGCCCTCCCTGGTGTTGTTTTTGGTGGTGGTGGTGGTGTGGGGAGGGGGGGGAGGGAGAGGGAGAGGGAATGGGGATGAGAGGGGCGCGGGGAAGCGAAAAGAGAAAAGAGGAAGATAATGAAGGTCGAGATCGAGAAATGACGCGACGACACGACGAGAGAAAAAAAAATAAAAATAAAACTCTTCTCTTTCTCTCCTCCGCTCTCTTTCTTTCTTTCTCTCCCACATCACAAAACCCTTTTCGCCCGCACCTCGATCACGGGCAGGATGATGTGCGGGAGCGGGGCGCCGGGGACCATCTGCCCCGGGGCGGAAGAAGACGAAGCGGAAAGCTCTGCTGCCTTTTTCTTAAAGCGCAAGAAGGCGCTCGGGGAGGAGTCTTTCTTGTCGCCGCCGGCTTTCAAGGGCGCTCCTCCTTCGGCTGCTGAAGCGCCGGTCGCACCGGTGGAGCGGGAGGTGAAGGGCAAGAAGGACACCATGGTTTTGTGCGGCGCGGAAGAGGAGAAGAAGAAAAAGGCAAAGGTCGGCAAGAGGAACAAGGAGCGAGCAAAAGAGAAAACAGTGAAGCCCCGTCGTTGCAAACACACAAACCAAAAAAAAAAAGGAAAAATTGTCGATTCGAGAATTCTTCCCCCCTTCAACGCGCGTTCTCTCTCATTTCACTCCCGCGCGCTCTGCACGCCTCGCCCGCTTGCCCACGCACAGAGCCCGTCGCATACATCATCCTCTCTCCACTAATCGCGGAGAAAAGAATCGATAACGCGAACAAGAGAGAGAGAGAGAGAGAGAGAGAGAGAGAGAGAGAGAGAGGGAGCAAAAAAAAACAATCAAAAAAACTCTCTTTTCTCTCGATGCCTTCTACCTCGACCTCCTCCGCCGCTGCCGCAGCTGCTTCCGCCGACCTCGCCTCGGCCCTCGCTGCCCTCCGCTCCGCCGCTGCTCTTCTCGTGGAACAAGCACACTTGAAAAAAGAACCCCAATCTTCCGCTTCCACTTCCAGGCAGCTCGCCACGGCGGGGGCCCTCGCCCTGCTCCGGCTCAAGGCGGCGCTGCGCGCCGCGGCCGAGGCCGCCGACCTCGCGCGAGCGGGGGCCTCCTCGGCGCGCGCCGAAGCGGACGCCGCCGCGCTGGCCCTTGCCTCCCTCGCGTACGAGGCGAGGCACTACGACAGGGAGATCCAGGCGGCGAAAGACTACGCCTCTTCGTTCTCCGAAGAGGAGATCGACCTGATCAGCCTGGACGAGTTTTGGGCGACCGCCCCGGCGGAGCTCCGGGAAAAGGTGCTGCAGCAACAGAAGAAGAAGGAGGAGGCGGAGGAGAAAGCAGCAGGAGATGGAGACGGAGGAGAACGAGAACAAAAGCAAGACGAAGAGGCCGTCCAGAGGCACGCCCTCGCGCTCGCAAGGCTCGAGCACGAGCGCGCATCCCGCGTCCGCGGCGCCGCCGAGGCCCGCGACGCCAAGGCGGCGTGCGAGGCTGCCGAGGCCGACGCGGCGCAGGCGAGGGTGGAGCTGGCCGAGCTCGGGGAGAGGGTCTCGGGCGTCGTCGCTGCGCTGGAGGCGGCGTTGCCGATACCAGCTGCTGCAACTGGTGGTGGTGGAGATGCTGCTGATGGCTCGGAAGCGGAAGCGGAAGCGGAAGCGGGCGCTCTTGCTCCGTGAGAGGCGATTTGTATAAAAAAGCTGAACGATTTTTTTAAAAAATGAAGAAACGGTTTTTTCTTTTACTTGTTCTTTCTCTCTTCTCTCGTTTTTCTTCTCTCTCGCTCTCCCGCTCTTCTGCTCTTCCTAACATCTTCCTCCACTTCCCTATCTCTAACCTTTCCTCCTCAGCGGTGGCGCGGACGAACCGTGGTGCAGGATCATCCTGTACCTCCCGTCCCCTCCCCTCTCAAAGACGTTCGTCGCGACGACCCTCCCCGTGGCGTCGCCGCCGTCGACCCTCTCGACGCAGGTCACCACGCCCAGGGCCCCCGTGCCCTTGCTGTTATTATCGCTCTTCGACGGAGACGCGGAATAATCTGCAGAAGAATCGCTACCTTTGGGGGCCGCAGCAGTTGGAGGCGCGTACACCTGCACCTCCACGGCCTCGATGTCCAAGGCCACCACCGCCCCTTTGCCGGCAGCCCGCGTCGCCCCCGAAAAAATCACCCTCCACGACTCCAGCACAGCTTCTCTTCCACGAATAGCATTGCACCCCGGGTGGATCACGGTCACGTTGTCCCCAAACCCCAGACAGGAGGCCATGACGTCGATGTCCGCGGCGCGGAAGGCGGCGTAGAACCTGGCGTTGGCCTCGGCGACCCCGGCGACGGCGTCGTCCTCGAGGGCCCGCAGGGCGTCCCGCAGGGAGGCGGCGAGCGCGTAGTCCTCGGCCTCGATGGCGGCGTCGAGCTTGGCGCGCAGGGTGGCGAGGTCCGGCTGTTTTTGGGCGTCGGAAGAGGAGGAGGTCGAGGGCTCTCCTTCTCCTCCTTCTCCGTCTTCGTCCTCGTCGCCGCCCTTTTTCGCCGCCGCCGAGGCGGTGACGATCTTCGCTCGCCTGTTCCTCGCAATCTTCCGCCGCCGGTCCAACGACGCCAATCCCTGGGCGATTGCCTCGACGCGCTGGTTCGACCGCAAGGCGGAAGCGCAGGCAGAGGTGCTGACGAGGCGAGGAGGCGACGAGATAGATCTCGGATCACCGACGGCTGCGATCGAGTTGATGACCATCGACGCAGGTCGCCGAGGCAGAACTGCAGCTCTGCTCCTGCCGCTGCAGCAGCTGCTGTATTCGATTGCCGCGCCGCCCCTCGTCGCAGACAGAGGCAAATCCGTGCTGGATCGCAGCATGGTGGAATTGGGAGGAGAAAAGGAAAGAGCAAAGGTGGAATTGGCTTTGGGCGTTTCAGCTTTTTTGTTTTTTTGTTTTTTTGTTTTTTTACTTCACTAGATCGATTTGAATTTTTAAAGAAAAAGAAAAAATGTTTTTTTTTCTTCGACCTCTTTTTCTCTTCTCTCCACTTTCTCAACCAATCACCACCGCGGGCTCCACAACCACGCTCAACCCCGCCGTCGCGTCCAGGCTCGCCCCATCGAGCTCCAGGTCCAGGTGAGACGAGGTGGAGAGAGGTTTGGCTACTTCCGTTCCCGTTGTCGTCGTCGCTCCTGTTCCTCCTCCGCCACCTCCTCCGCCTCCACCTCCTCCCCCCCAGCTCTCGACCGTGAGCCTCACCGGAGGCAACGCCAGCACGCCCGCGGCGTGCGGCACCACGTCGATCGTCGTCGTCGTCGACGTCGACATCATCGAAGAAGCACGCTCCAACAAGCAGGGCATCAGCGGAGGCAGCGCTCCCCTGCGCGGGGCCGCGGCGACGACAAAGCCGTGCGCGTCCCCGACGTCGAGGCGGAGCCTCGCGCCCGCGGCCCTCTCCGGGTCGGTCGCGGCGACGCTCAGGTGGAGGCGCAGAGTTTTACCCGCGCAGATGGGCTTCGAAGAATCCCAGCTGAGTTTGGCCGTGAGCAGAGGCAGGGAGAAGGCGACGGAGGGGAGAGCGACGAGAGTTGTCGTTGTCGTTGTTCTTGCTCCTCCTCCTCCAACTCCTCCTCCTCCGACACCAACAAGCGCCGCCGGCTCTGCCCGCCTCCATCGCACGGAGATCTTCCCCGGGGGACAAGAAGACGAGGCCCTCTTGCTCCTGACGACGAACAGCGCTGCATGCTTCTTGCCCTGGAGCAGCAGCGTTGGCGGGGTTCTTTTCCCTCCTTCTTCTCCGACGCCGACGACTCCCGTCGCCGCGCCCAGCAGCTCCAATCCTTCCGGCAACTCGACGAGCTCCAGGGCCTCGAACACGACGGCGCAGGGTGCCTCGCTGCGGAGGGAGTAGGAGAGGACGCAAGGCTCGCCGGCCGGGAGCAGCGGCGGAGGAGAAGAGGAAGAAAAAGGAGAAGAAGAAAAAGAAGAGTCAGCTCCTGCTGTTCCTACTCCTGCTGCTGTCGCCTTGATCGCTGCAGCGACTTCCTTCGGGGAATGCAGCGCCGCGACCCCCGGCTTGGACGCCACGGTCGCGGAAGCCAGCGAGAAGGGGTGCACGGCCCTAAGTTTGGCCGAGGCTGAGACGGTGAGCAGTTGCTTCTTTTGATCTTGATTTTGATCTCGATTTCCTTCTCCTGCTGCTGCTTCGTAAGTCAGCGTGGCGCGCAGCGAGGCCCTCCCCGGTTTGAGGAGGCGGATCGTGGCCGAAGAAGAAGAGGAGGAAGAAGAATGCTTCTCAGAGGCAACGACGAGACAGCCGCCAGACCCTTCGAAAGAAATCGAGCTGCTGCCGCTACCACTGCCTCCTCCAACACTCGCCATCACGCCCACCTCCTCGCCGGCGAGCAGGGGCTGCGCCGGACAGCAGAGCACCAGCGGGGGGCTGCCACCAGGAGGGTCGACGTCGACGGACCAGAGAGAGAAGGAAGAATAAAGTTTCTTCGTTCCGAGAAACGGCCTCCGAGAGGGGGCGAGGCCGGCGGGAGCGCGGCCGAGCACGAGAGGCAACCTTTCTTTGTCTCCCTCCTCTTCTTCTTCTCCGTCGTCGTCCTCATCGTTCTCCTTTTCTTCTTCTCCTCCTCCGCCGAGGCTCGACTTCTTCTTCGTCGTCGCCGCCGCCTCCCTCTGCCAGTCATCTCGCCTCCACTCGAGAGCGGCACCGGTCCCGAACCAAGCCCGGACGGCGACGGCAGAGGTCACCCCCGGCGTCGTCGTCGCCGTCGCCGCCGTTTCCACCGAGAGGCGAGTCCAGGTTGAAGGGGCCGCAACGACAACAGAGGGAGAGCTTCCGCAAGGGACGACGCGCGTCTCCCCGGCCCCGTCCTTCATCTCGACCTCGACGCGCTCGAAGCGCAGCTCGACGGGGAGGTGGTTGAAGAGCGAGACCTGGAAATTAGGAGGAGGAGAGGAAGAGGAGGAGGCGTTTTCGTTCTCGTCCGACGGCGAACAAAAAGCCCGAGGAGCAACAGAGAAGCTTGCCGAGAGGGACAGCGCCGAGGCGAGGCCGGGGAAGGCCAGCGAAGGAGGAGGAGGAGGAGGAGGAGAAAGAGAATACGATGAAGAAGAAGAAGCCTGAACAGAACCCGGAACGACTCGAAGAAGAGCCGCGGCGGAGCCGTTCCTCCTCAGCGAGCTCAGCGAGGTCGCCGCGGCCGCTGCGAGCGCCGAGCGGCGCGCAGGGTCGAGCGCCCTTTCCAGGGACGCCGCCTCGAGCGAGGCCGCGGCGTGGAGCAGCGCTGCGGAGGAGCGGTCGTAGTCTTCGTCTCTTGATGCTGCTCTCTTCCCTACGGCGTCGCGCAGGGAGAGCAGGGCGGAGGCCAATGGGACCTGCCAGCCGTCCCTGCGGAACGCCGCTGCTGCCGCCGAGAGCTCTTCGACGGCGGCGGCAGCCGACGACAAGGAAGAAGAAGAAGAAGAAGAAGAAGAAGAAGAAGAAGAACTTTCCCCTGCTGCTGCCGCTGCCGCTTTCCCGCAGAGCATCGCCAGGGCTGCCCCTTCCCGAAGAGAGGAGCAGGGCCCCTTCGCGGCATCCAGCGCCTCTCTGGCGGAGTCCCTCGGCAGAGCGGCGGCGCTGGCGTCGAGCCAACGGAGCCACTCGTCGTCGTTCAAGCGACGGCGACGACGAAGACGGGTTTGTTGTTGATCATTCGAGCTCTCTTCTCTCAAGACGACCTGGCCCCAGTGAGAGCCGGGGACGACAGACGAGACGTCAAAGGCGGGATGAGATGACGACGACGATAAACGGAGCTTCTCCGCCGCGTCGGCTGCGGCCTCGGCGCGGGCGACTGCGGCCCGGGCGGCTGCCACGAGGTGCATTGCGCGAGCGGCCGAGGAGGCCAGGGCTCCTCCTCCTCCTGCTGCTAACGCCGCCGCGCCCCCTCCCGCCGCGGCCTCCACGGGCAGCGACAGCAGGTCGGCGAAGGCCGCGTGCTGCCTCTCGAGCCAGGCCTGGGAGGCCGCGACGGCACCGGGGTGGTGGCGGCGGCTTTGCTGTCGCCTTCCTCCTTTCCGCTGCTGCTGCCGCTGCTGCTGTTTGCTAAAATTCCCGCTTCTTTCTCCGCCGGCAGCGCTCTTGAAGGCCCTGAGGTGCGCCGCGAACGCCGCCGCGGCCTCCTTTCCCCTCCGCTGGTGCAGCAGCAGCGTGGCCCGCTTCAGGTGCGCGATCTCGGCCACGGCGGCGATCTCGGCCAGGGTCTGCCGGCGGTAGGAGGGAGGGAGCCGAGGGGGAGGAGGAGGACCCGAAGAAGAAGAATTCGAAGAAGAGCTTGTCGTCGGCGGGTCCGCCGGCGCGTCTCTCTCCGCTTCCTCCTCCTCGAGCTCCGCCTCGGCGGCGGTCACGGCGACCACCAGCGACTCGTGCGCGAGCCTGTAGTGCGTCTCCGCCCCGCGCCAGTCCCCTCGGAACTCGGCCAGGGCCCCGGCCTTGATCTCCCGCGACGCGAGCAGCGACGCGGCCGAGGAGAGGGAAGGAGATGGGGGGAGAGCGGCAGCGGAAGCGGCAGCGGCGGGGGACAGCGGCCTCGAGGGGGGAGCAGCAGCGCCGCCGTTATTATTATTGCCCCCCAGAGCAGACAGCGAAGAAGAAGAAGAAGATCCACCAGACCCGGCCAGAGAAGCAGCGGCCACGACGACGCTGGGCTCCCGAGAAGAAGCAGCAATGAGAGCGCCCTCCTTCTTCCTCGCCGCGGCGTCTTCGGCGTAAAACGCCCTCGCGTGCTCGTGCAGCAGCCTCGCTATCCTCCGTGCGCCCGTGGGCTCTTCCGCTTGATGACAATAGACCACGACGGAAGGGAGAAGGTTGTTGAAAGAAGTCGAAGAAGACGAAGACGGAGAAGAAGGCGTTGCTGTTGTTGCTCCACCTTCGTTGCTGCCGGTGCCGCCGCTGCCGCTGCTACAGCTGCTGCTCGGGAGGCACCCCTGCCTGCAGAGCCCCGCCATCCGGTCTTCCGGCAGGGGAGGCGGCGCGTTGCTCCCGTCGTCGCCCGTCACGGACCCGCAGACGACCAGCACGAGGCGGGCCGGGGTCGGCTTTCTCTGTCGTCGTTGCGCGGGGTGGCGAGAAGAAGAAGAAGAAGAAAAAGAGTTGTTCACAAAACTCGAGCAGGAAGCGCGGACGACGTCGACGGCCTGCATCACACCTGCCCAGGCACTCGGGTCGCCCGTCACGTCTGCTCTTTTCAGGAAGAGAGCGGCGACGGCAGGGACACGCTGGCGATGCTTGGCGAACCAGTCGGCCCGGAGGATCCCACCGGAACTTTCTTCTTCTTCCTGTTCTTCGTCGCCGGCATCCTCGGCGCTCTTCCCTCCGAAGAGCTCGGCCGCGCCGGCGAGCGGGTCCGCGGCAGAGACGGTGTTGCAGGGGGGGCGGTGCGAGGAGCGGAGGTATTCGGCGACGGGCGTCGTCGAGGTGGGGTCTCCGAGCAAGGCCACCAGGGCCAGCGGCGGGGTGGCTATCTCTGGCGGATACGAGTCCATTCTTTTTGGAAGGAGAAGGAGAAGAGGAGGTTGAAAGAAGAGGTCGCCGATCGATCGACGTTGCTGTCTTTCTTCTTTCCTTTTTTCAATATATTGATTGCCTCTCTTTCTTCTCTCCTTCGTTTCTCTCCACAGATCCGAGAGGCTCCGATCGTCGCAGTGAGGCCTCCCGGGCACTCTCTCAGCGAAGAGTGAAGAAGACGGGGAGAGAGAGAGAGAGAGAAGAGAACAGAGCCCCTCTCTCTTGCTACGTCTCTTTCTTCTTTCGCTCAATGCCCCCTCCCTTTTGATTTTTTGAAGGCCAAGTCCACGACCGATCCTGACTCAAAAAACTCAAACAAAAAAGAAAGAGCAACTCCAACGCTCTTTCTAATTCTCTCTCTTTACGTCGCGTGCTTCTGGCCCTCTGCCTCTGCCTAGCCTACCTCTCCTGAGACACGAGCACATGCGTGCCTCCTGCAGCACGCAGGCCGGCCCTTGCTCGAGGAGCCCCCTTTTTTCTGGCGGAGGAACTAAGCAATCGTCGTCGAAGAACTCGACGGCCGCCGTCGTCGGGATGCGGCAAGCCGTCGCCGCCTCCGGCGTCTTGAGCCGCGCCCTGGGCGCCCTGTCCTCGTCGACTAGTGGCAGCGGCAGCACCATGGCTTCCTCTGCTCGGCGATCCGCCGTCGTCGCCGCGGCGAGCGTCGCCCGAGGAGGCGAATTGAACTCGTCGATTTCGCAACGTCAGCTGGCCACGTCCTCGACCTCTTCGACCTCCTCGACTTCTTCGACCCGACCTTTTCCTTCTTCTTCCTCCCTCGTCACCGCCAGGGCCCTGTCCACCGACGCGGTTCCCTCCGAGGCCAAGGCGCGCTGCGACTCCAAGAAGGACGTCGCCGCGGCGGCCGCCGTCGACCTCCCGACCTCGGACGAGTCGGACGAGCTCCTCAGGATCAGGCACAGCGTGAGTTTATATTTTTTTGATTTTGATTTTTTCTCTCTCTCTCTCTCTCTCTCTTTTTCTTTCTTCTCCTTCTCTCGTTGCTCACTCATTTCCTCTATTTCTTTACTCCAATTCCAATCTCAGTGTGCCCACATCATGGCGATGGCCGTCCAGAGGCTGAAACCGGGAGCGCAGACGACGATCGGGCCCTGGATCGAGCGAGGGTTTTACTACGACTTTGCGACGGGTTCGAGTTCCTCGGCAGAGAGCGAAGCCTCTTCTTCCTCTTCCTCTCCCTCCACCTCCACCTCCACCCCCACCTCCACGGCCACACTCTCCGACACCGACCTCCCCCTGATCAAGAAGGAGATGCAGCGCATCATCAAGGCCAAGATGCCCTTTGTCCGAGAGGAGGTCTCTTTCGACGAGGCCGCGCGCCGCATCGACGCCGCCGGCGAGCCTTTCAAGAAAGAAATCCTCGAGGGCATCGCGGCCAAGGACCCTTCCGCCCCGATCACCATCTACCACATCGGCGAGCCCGGGGGCGAAAGATCGTGGTGGGACCTGTGCGCCGGACCGCACGTGACTTCGACGGGCGACATCAACCCCAACGCGCTCGACCTCGAGTCCGTCGCGGGGGCCTACTGGCGCGGGGACGAGTCCAAGCCGCAGCTCCAGCGCGTCTACGGCACGGCATGGTCCACGAAGGAACAGCTGAAAGCATACGGCCAGCTGAAGGCCGAGGCGGCGAGGCGCGACCACAGGAAGCTGGGAACAGAACTCGATTTGTTTTCGATCCAGGACTCGACGGGACCCGGATTGGTGCTCTGGCACCCCGACGGGGCCGCCGTCCGCCGCACCATCGAAAACTACTGGACAGACGTCCACGTCGCTGCCGGGTATTCTCTTCTTTATACACCGCACGTCGCCCGCAAGGACCTGTGGAAGACCTCGGGACACTTGGACTTTTATGGAGAAAACATGTTCCAGGCGATGAAGGTCGAGAGCGACGAGTACCAGCTCCGGCCGATGAATTGCCCCTTCCACATCGCGGTTTATCAAAAAAAGCAGAGGTCTTACCGCGACCTGCCGATGAGGGTCTGCGAGCTGGGTACCGTGTATCGCTACGAGAGGTCCGGGACCATGCACGGCTTGTTTAGGGTGCGCGGCTTCACCCAGGACGACGGGCACATCTTCTGCTTGCCGGAGCAGATCGCCCCGGAGATCGAGGGGGTGCTGGAGCTGGTCCAGCAGATCATGGGCGCCTTTGGCTTTGACGATCTCGAGGTCAACCTGTCGACAAGACCGGAAAAGGCTGTCGGGAGTGACGAGATCTGGGCCACGGCAGAGTCGGCGCTGGTCGCGGCGTTGAAATCGAGGTCGTTGGCCTTCAAGGTCGACGAAGGCGGAGGCGCCTTTTACGGCCCCAAGATCGACATCAAGGTCAAAGACGCCCTGGGGCGCAAGTGGCAGTGCTCCACCATCCAGCTCGACTTTAATTTACCTGAACGCTTCGGGCTCGAGTACGTCTCTTCCGAGGCCGGCGCTTCCCGCAAGCAACCCATCATGATCCACCGGGCGATCTTCGGTTCGCTCGAGCGCTTTTTTGGTATTTTGGTCGAGAACTACGCTGGCGCCTTTCCGCTTTGGCTGGCCCCCGTGCAGGTCAGGCTGCTCTGTGTTGCCGAGCCTTTTAGGGCCCACGCAGAAGCGGTGGCTGCGAAATACAGGGCTGCGGGATTGCGGGTCAAAGTCGAGTCGGGCGAGCGCATCGCCAAACTGATCCGTTCGGCCGAGAAGGCCAAGACCCCCGTCATGTGCGTGGTGGGAGAGAAGGAGGCGAGCGAGGACACCCTGGCTGTGAGGACGTACGCAGGCGGGGACGCCGGGAGCATGGGCAGCGCTGAGGTGCTGGAGAGGGTCTTGGAGGCGGTGCGGGAGAGGAGGGAAGAGTTTTGAAGGATAAGAGAAAGAGAGGGGGTGGGTGGAGGTGTGAATTTTTTTTGAGAAACGGAGTGAGACAGAGAAAGGGAGGTTTTTTTCTTGGTTTAATTCTTTTTTCGTGCAAAAAAAACAAACAAGAACAAGAGAGGAGAGTGCGAGTGATTGATTGGTGATTGGTGATTGGCGATTGATGATGACGAAGCGGGAGGAGGGGGAGAGGCGGAAGCGGCGTTGGAGTTGAGAAGGAAGCAAGGAAGAAGAAAAGAAGGTCGAGGTCGAACCTTCTCACTTTCCATCGCCCTCTTCCTTTGAATAAAAAGAACAAAAAAAGCCATGGCCTCTCCTACTCCGCGCGTCCTCTACTGGGGCTCAGGCTCCGCTCCCGCCTGGCGCGTCATGATCATTCTCGCTGAAAAGGAGCTCGTGAGTTGGTTGAAGATGGGAATTGAGAGATGGAGAGATGGGGAGAGAGAGAGAAAGAGAACGAAAGCGATGGCTTGATAATGACTGATGACCGAAAGATCAAACGACGACGGCGACTCACCTCTTCTTCTCAACCTCCTCCTCTTCTCATCTTCCTCCTCATCAGCCCTACGAGGCGAGGCTCATCGAGTTCTCCAAACAGGAGCACAAGACCGACCCGCACATCAAGGAGCTCAACCCTCGCCAGCAGATCCCAACTTTTCAGGACGAGAACGGGGCGATCTGCAACGAGTCGCTGGCCGCGGTGCTATACCTCGAGTCGACGTATTCTTCGTCCGGCTCCAAGCTCGTCCCCGAGGAGGCCGCAGCCCGCGCCGAGGTCTACCAGCGCGTGTTCGAGGCCGCAAACCTGCACGGCGCGATGAGGGACGTTGTCTACCCGAAGATGCGCAACCTCCTCAAGAACGAGGACGAGGAGAAGGAGTGGAAGGAGGTGAAAGTCGAGGCTCTGAAGTCCGAGCTGGCCCGCTGGGAGTCTTATTTGACCGAAAACGACGACTGGCTCGTCCCAGCCGCTTCGTTTTCTGCCGCGGACATCGCCGCCGCGGTCCTGGTTTTGGCCATCCAGCGCTTCGGGGCCTCGCTCGAAGGGTTTCCAAAACTGAAGAAGTACGCGGCCAAGGCGGCGGGGAGGCCGAGCGTCTCTTCGACGTGGCCCCCGCACTGGAAGGAAGGCGAAGGGCCCGGGTTTATCAAGGGGATGCTTTGAAGAGAAGAAGAGAGAGACAAAGAGAGAAGATGGGGGGGATGGAGGGAAGGGGTGGTGGTGGAGAAGGTGGAGAAGAGAAGACAAGACAAGAGAAAAGAGAGACAGAGAGAGAGAGAAAAAAAGATGCAAAAGGCAAAAAAGGCAAGCCTTTGAGCGCAGAAAACTGCTGTTGTTCCTCTTTCTCTCTTTCTCTTTCTTTCTCTCTCGCGAGCACGCAGAGACCGTGATCTATTATCGTCGTCGGATTTGAATGAATCAGAGTTAAATGATGACGATCGAAGAAAACTACACTCTTTGTCTCTCTCTGCTTGTTTCGCCGAACGAAAAAAAAAAGAAAAAAACTCGAAAACTTTCACCTCTCTCTCTCTCTTTCTCTTTCTCTCTTTCTCTTTCTCTTTCTCTCTCTTTCCCTCTCTTACGCCTTGACCTTGCTCGCCTCCTTCGCGGCCTTGGAAGCGAACTCGTACCCGTACTCGACGCACTTCCCCAAGGCCACCCCACTTACATAGTTGCCCCCCAACAAAACCCCCTCCCACCCTGCCTTGCCGAGCTCCTTCTCCGCCGCGGCAAGCACGTCCAGGTGGCCCACATTAAACTGCGGGATCGCGCGAGGCCAGACGCGGACGCCGATCTTCTTAGGGGCCGGGGCCAGCTCCGGGTCCAGCAGCATTGCCCTGAGGTCCCTGTCGACCTGCTTCACGATCTCGTCCTCGCTCTGGTTGACGATGCTCCTGTTGAGGGCGCCGCCGATGTAGCAGAGGAGCTCGACCATCTGTTCCGGGGCCCTGTTGGGGAATAAGGAAGAAGAGTAGATGGTCCCCAAGGTGACGATGCCCTGGGATCGGGGGTGGAGCTGGCCAAAGCCAGGGAGCACGAAAGTGGTGCTGCCAGAGGTCGAAGTCGAAGATTCCTCCTTCAGCCTGTCCTTCCTGATCGCCGACAGTGGGTACGCCACCGTCACGGCGGCGACGGGAGGGTAGTCGAACTCGCGCAGGGACCTGGCGGCGTCGGGAGCCTGGGACTCGACGAGGTCGGCGGCGACGTAGGCCGGGACAGTCAGGGCGACGGACTTGGCCTTGACGGTTTTCGGTCCCTGCGGCGTCTCGTATTGCAGCACGAATTTCCCATCGCTGGCGTCTTTCGAGATCGACTTCAGCTGCCAGTTGCAGACGACGCGGTCGCTGCCGAGCTTGGCAGCGATGGCAGTCGGTAAAGTCGCCAAACCTTTCTTGAAGGAACCAACAGTCTGCCCGGCCGGTTTGGGGGGGAGCCTCTCGTCGCGCGGCGGCGGCGGGTTGTTCTTCTTTTCCTTCAACAATGCCAGGACGCCGCCGATGATCGACCCTCCCTTCAGCTCCAGGTCATAAACTTTACCAAAGGCGGCCTTCATCGAGAGCTTGGAAGGGTCCCCGGCATAGACGCCAGAGCAGAAAGGTTCGATCAGCCTCTCGAAGACCTCGGCTCCCAGGTTGCGCCTCACAAACTTCTCGACCGATTCTTCTTCTGCCGGCATCGGCGCCTTCCAGATGCCCGCGGCACCCAGACCGGCGCGGATCTTTCCGGGAAACGACATCAGATCAAAAGTCACGACGTCGGGGCCCGAAGGCGTGGGCCTCAGCTTCCCTTCCCACCAGACGAAGCGAGGGGCCTTGGGGTCCCCGAAGACCAGCTCGTCGGCGACGCCGGCGTCGACGGCTGCCTTCAGCATCGAGTCGTTGGGCTGGAACGAGTTGGGCCCTTCCTCCCACAGGTAGCCCGCCGCCGGGTCGGAGCGCGTCGTGATGTTGCCCCCGACGCGCT
>Ga0114918_10002574_pt1 | contig 16194 bp, 14 predicted proteins | sample LantaG_FD_87015 | JGI IMG/M metagenome (GOLD analysis project Ga0114918, IMG submission 87015) | Deep subsurface microbial communities from Baltic Sea to uncover new lineages of life (NeLLi) - Landsort_02402 metaG | ecosystem: Environmental > Aquatic > Marine > Oceanic > Sediment | place...
GACATTACAGAAGAAGCCTTCGGCATTTGATCGTATCAATGTTCGTAGATTGTTCTTGTGGCTCGAGAAGGCTACATTACAGCTCGTGCGTTACTTCGTGTTTGAACAAAACACCGTATTTACACGAAATCGTTTAAAAGCAGCTATTTCGCCGGTGTTCGACTATGCGAAGAATAATGAAGGGGTTTATGATTACCTAATTGTTTGTGATGAGCGTAATAATACACCAGACGTAATTGATAGAAATGAACTAATAGTAGATATCTATATTAAGCCTGTAAGAGTTGCCGAGTTTATTCTTGTAAACTTTATTGCAACGCGCACAGGACAGGATTTCGAAGAGTTATTATAATAAGCTAAGTGGTGGGGGTAGCAATACCCCTGTCCTAAGTATTTTAAAGGAGATATTATGGGAATGGGAATTGGTGGTTTTTACACACAAGCGGTTTCGAAAGACTTCTCGCGTGATTTTCAAATGAGGGTTATTGAAATTGGTCCTGGTGTTCTTAACGAAAAGGATAACGTTTACATTACAACTACAACTCTACCTGGCTATCAGATTGCTAATCAGCAGGTTCCGTATATGGGACTACAGTTTAACGTTCCTGGCTCAGGTAGTTTTCCTGGTAGTGATGCATGGTCCGTTACGTTTAGATGTGATCAGCAACTAAATATTCGCGAGAAACTAGTAACCTGGCAGAAGTCTATATTTAATTCGTTTCCGGGAACTGAAGAAGAGAGTACCGGAGCGTATGGACCGAAGTACACTGAAAGTGTTGCTAAGGTGACTATTTTTGATCGTGATGGTAAAGAGGCACGAGGTCTTCGTTTAGTTGGTCTTTACCCGGTAACAGTTGGTGAAATCTCTTACGATGCAACTGGTAGCGGTTTACCTGTAACACTAGCAGCAACTCTTGCGTATCAGTGGTGGGAGCCGTATACAACCGGTGGATCTGTAATACCGTAAGTGTTATAGAATTAAAAAGACGGCGCTTTTTGGCGCCGTCTTTTTTTTGCTCTATTGTAATGCTGTTAGGTTGGATTAATAACACCAGCTTTAGAAACTAGCTTTCTATACTCAGTTGTTAATTCATTAGGATCATCGTGACCTGGACCAGCGTTTGCTTCAATGTAGTACCGATTGTATATAAATTCAATTTGTCTTTGTATAACTTTATCTGCTGTATAGTTGTATTCTTCACTATCTATTGTAATCGGGGCACATGCTTCGAGGTTAATAGTTTTTCTCAATTTAAGCGGTGCAGATACTCCATCTTTTTGATAACAAAGTAATTTAATAGGTTTACGTAATTTTTGATACTTTAGGCTTTTAAATCCGAGTGTAATCACCCATGGGCGAAAAAATAAATCTGCGACAGATTGATTAGTCTCTAAAAATGTTACTGTAACATTTGGAAGATCGTTTCTATTTTCACCTATTACACCCTTTAACGCACCGGATTGGTTTACACCTACTCGCGATATGTTTAGACTATCTCCCGGAAAAGTAACACTTTGTGCCAGCATGTAAAATGTATTACCGATAAACCAACTAGATTTATACGTTAGTTTACTGTCGTCAAAAATATCCCATTTGCGTGTGGCTCCTTCATATAAATTTAGATTTTCTCTGCACTCTGTGTCTATTTGAGTCATATCATCTATAGATATTCCTACCAACCACAGTTGAGACAGAGCCAAGCTATTCGATGTTGCCATCAATGAATGGAAGAATTTTTGCTGGACTTTTGTGATATCCTCGATTACTACTGGCATAGTTGTATTTTATCCTTTCTTAAATAATTACTTATACATAAATATTTAAGGAGATAACTATGCCAAATCAAGATAATATTGATAACAAACCAGAGATAATGACAAACATCACGCAGATTCTTAATGCGGTACAGAAGCAGAAGACAACATATGCATCCAATTATTGGGTCCCTTCGTTAGGGCGGGATGTAAGATTCAGTGAACTAAACACATCTCAGCAGAAGAGATTGATCAAATCGATTGTAGACTCTCCAGTCTATAATACCGAATTCATTCAGACTTTTCGTGATATACTACGAGAGAATTGTGTTGAAGATGGAGTTGATATCGATACCCTAACGGTTATTGATAAACTCTTTATTGCGCTAGGTCTACGTATTAGCAGCGTCGGTGGAAGGATTGATCTGGATATTCAACCAGATCCTGAAAAACCATCACAAGCTGTTTCAGTAGATCTTATTAAGTTACATGAAACTGCTAAGTCTACACTATCCTCCATTCAGCCGGTAACATATGAAAACGAGTTATTCGTTATTGAGTGTAATGTACCGACAGTCGGAGCAGAATATACACTAGAGAGAGAATTAAGATTAAACAACGAGAACATTGAGATTGAGACAAATAAAGCACTACGAGATACAATAGGTGAAGCTTTTATTGATGAAATAGTTAAATATATTTCTAATGTGTCGGTGAAGACTGACGGAACAGTAACACCAGTTTCATGGAATAAGTTTAATTTTAAAGACCGTATTACGGTTGTAGAATCATTTAATACTGCTCTATTAAAGGAGATTGTTGGATATATCAACAAAGTTAAAGAAGAATCTAACAAGATTGAAGTAGTTAAGTTCCAATTTGAAGGTAAAGAATATGATAGGAGGTTGACAATAGACGGAAGTTTTTTTATGATTTCCTCAAATTAATTTTCAATGAAAACATTTTTAGTGTTTATCATGAAATTTATCATTTGACAAGAGATCTTGGATTTACTCCTGAGTATGTCGAATCTATTCCTCCTATTGAGCGTACGATCTACTGGCAGTACCATATTGAGGTAGAAATGAAGAAGCAACAAGAGACAAAGGGGGAGACGACGTATAACGCTATGTCTCCAGATCTACCGGTAGATAGAATGAAAAGAGATGGATTAATAAATGCCTAATGAATTTGAGAGTTTAAACCAAGTACAGCAAACCATTGCAGGGACGAGTGTAGAGCGAACATCTATCACAGCTAGTGATATTATCGAACTACTTAACTCGTCCCTGCAGCAGGGTGAGCCTTTTGCTAGTGAATTTACGGAGCGAGTAATTAAACCACTTGCAAAGAAAATTGAAAGTAAAATAAATGTCTCATCTATAAAAGTAGACGGTGCGAGTATTGGTGAATATATTACTGAAACTCTCAAAACAGGAAGTGAAGACGCTGTAAAGAGTGGATCTAAAAAATTAGCTGATCAGTTTAAAGATATTGATTTTTCGAAATCTTTAAAAGACATAGATCTATCAAAATCGTTTGAAAAACTCGACCTACAATTAAAACCAGTATTGGATTTGAAGAATCTTGATTTAAACAAAATACTTGGAGCACAAGCAGAAGCAGCTGATAAAAATCAGATGAGCGATCTTCGTAGCAAGTTTTTATCTTCAATTGGTGAGCATGTCGATGATATAGTACAGCAGATAGGTGAAAAAGGAACATTTAATATATCCTCTCTTTTTGGTTCAGATCCAAAAACAGATATACTGACTACGTGGCGATACAACCGAATGGTTTCGAAGTTATATAAAGAGATATCAACACATTCTGACGATTTGGTTAAAAACATAGCGGAATCTACAAAAACGAAAGAACAAGGGCTACCACTCTCGTCTCTTTTTGGTGTCGATGTAAAAACCAGTCTATGGACTCAGCATAAATTTAATCAGGTGCAGAGGAAACTTCTAGGCGCTATATCTACTCATACTGATGCGCTAGTAAAGCAAACTATGGAAGGTGGAGTCAAGCTGGACTTAGCAGGAATACTAGGTGCACCACCTACAAGAGATCCAATTACATGGTGGAAGTTTAATCGCTTACAGAAGAGTTTACTTAAGAGCCTTGAAGAGCATGTCTCTGGATTGAAGCAAGCTGGTAAAGTAACTGAACGCGAAATTACGATGGGATCTATTTTTGGTGAGATTCCGTCAATGGGATTTCTTAATCGTATGCGGTTTAGAAGAATACAAAAGATACTATTAAAGAATTTAGAAGAAAAAGCAAGAGATAAAGTAGACTTAAATTTAGGTGATAATCAATTAGTAGGTAAGAAGAGTAAGCCAAGTAAAAAGGAGTTTTCATCACTACTCGAAAGTGAGAATAAGGTTACTGTTGCTGGATTTACAAAAGCTGCATTAGCTAGTTTAGCGACAATAGTTCCCGGTGCAGCTGCAATGGCAGCACCGGTTGCGAATAAGGCTAAAGATTCCGGTCTCATAAGTGGACTACTCGGTAAGAGTAAGTTCATGGCAGCTATAACTCCACTATTAGGGGGAGCAGCTGTAATTCTTGGTGGTCTTGCTGCACTCGTTGGTGGTCTTGCAACAGGTGGAGTGGAAAAAGGAGCACTAAAGATAATAGGTAAGGGTGGTCTTGCCGTCGGTCTAAAAATGATCGGCAAAAAGATTGGGAAGACTTTAATTGCAAAAGGGCTAAAACGTATACCGGTAGTCGGTGGACTTATTAGTTTCGCTTTTGCTATTGATCGTTTCCGGCGCGGTGATATTATTGGTGGTATAGTAGATGTAGTGAGTGGATTAGTTGGTTTCTTAGATTTAGTAGTACCTGGTCTGGGTACTGTTTTGTCTCTTGGTGTTGATATGTTCTCTGCATTTCTTGATGCAAAAACTGGTGGAGCTTCTGCAGAGTCTAGTAAAAAGAAAGCAGGTATCTTTAAGTCAATCGGTAAGTGGATTTGGGATAAACTTAAAAAGACTATTCGGTATGTGCCTGTTATAGGAACAATTATTCGCTTAGGTGAATCCCTAGGTGAAATGAAGAAGGGTAATATTGTACAAGGGTTGCTTTCGTTTGCAGCAGCGTTTGCTGTTGGAATGCCAGGGATAGGTACTGCTGTTGCGTTTGCAGTTGATATGTTTAATAGTAAGCAAGAGAAAGAAGAAGCAACTGCAAAGGCTGAAGGTAAGCAGACGATCATGGGCAAGTTTAACAGCTGGTTAATTGAGAAGGTTAAGAAGATGACGCTGTTTAAGATTGGTGCTGGTTTGATGAAGGTGTTTAAGGGTGATATAAAGGGTGGTCTCTGGGATATAGCAAAGGCTATTGGATCATTGCCGGTGATAGGTAAACCTTTTATGCATCTTGTCACGTGGGCGTTTGGTGACCCACCACCTGATGATGAACCAGAGGCTGTAAAGGGAGTGTCACTCTTTCAAACAATAAAAGATACCTTAAAGCGTAAGTTAATTGCTTCATTTAAAAAATCCCCGAAATGGCTTCGCTGGGCTATGAAGCGTGTTCCAGGTCTCAGTGGGTTACTAAAGGACGAGGAAGATATTGATCTACCTGATGGCGATACAAGTGAAGCAGAAGAAGCTACACCTACAAGACAGAAATCCCCTCCGCTAACTGGATCTCTTGCAAGACAATCTAATGAAACTGAAGATCAATATACAGAACGACTAAGAAAGCTTCGTCTAGAGCGTAACGAGAAACAGCGTCAACTAAGCGCTTCTCAATCTGCTGGAGAAAAATTAACTGATTATACAAATAGACTAGAAGAGCAAAATGCTACTCAAAATGCATTACCTTCTACTAAGCCAGTTGATAAGCAACCAGAACCTCAACATACACCTGATGTAGCTATTACCCGTTCATTTAAGAAACCTGAATTCGAAGGAGCTGAAGGTCAGCTACCATCTGCAAAGGCACCAGTTTTCAAAGTAGAATTGAGTAAGGATGATCAAAAAGAAAGTCGAGATGTAAGAGATGAAAATCTTGCCTTAAGACGTGAGATCAGAAAGTTAACAGAAATGGTAGGTAATGTAATGAATCTACAAAATACTCAAATGGCTGAGAAACAGCAGCCTTTAGTTGGTTCGACGGATAATTTACCTTCAACTGATTCGGGGGGTAGAGATCCGGCATATCTACTTCGTGCTCGCGTTTGGGACAGGTTGCGATCTGGGGTGTTAATTACTTAAGGAGTATAATGGCAAGTTTTGACTATAGAAAAAAAGATATAATTTGGACGGCATCTGATTATGATGTTGGTCAGGCAAACAAAGAGTTCCCATATATTGAATTAGTAGAATGGGAGCCAACATTTAGCGGTACATTAGAAGCCATTACTTACTGGCTCCAGCGAGCCTTTGGAGAACCAGGAGAGGTATACAAGGGATTATATGTTGGTAAACCAACAAAAAATACGTACGTTTTACCGTTCTTTATGGATACCCACCATCAGATAGGACAGAACTGGGAGGAAAATCAAGCTCCTCTTGGACAGTGGGTAAAGGACCAAGGTTCAAAAGCTATGGGAGGAGTACGTACGATTTATCCAGCGGTAGGTATTTTATATCCAAAGACATACAAAGGGATGAGTGAATACAGATACGATGTAAGTTTTCATTTAATTAATACAACAGGTGGAAGTGAAGAGGAGGCTATACAGAATATAAAAAAGAATAGAGCCTTTCTAGAACAATTTATTAAAATGAATTTGCATGTACAGCATACTCCATTAACTGTTACACCGCCGTGTATATACGAAGCATTGATACCGGGTGTACGATGGTCTCCAGCCTGTGTAGTAGCTAATCTCTCTGTGTCGAATAAGGGAACGCTTAATAGAATGCCGGGCATTGGCGGCGGTACTTACATAGTACCTGACGCATGGGAGGTGCAAATTCAATTCAGAGAACTGCTTAATGAAAGTCGTAGTATATACAGCGAGGCGATTAGGGACGGTGTTGGTAATGTCGGTGGTATGAATGTAAGAGTCGTACAGGACGAGAAAGAAGTAGGCGGTAAACGAGTTGCACAGCTTAGAAAGCTAGGGGAAACAGTAGGAGGAGTATTTAAATAATGAAACATAATGAAGTACCGGGTATATCATTAAAGCTTACCCCACAGAACTATGAGAATATTTTTAATGTTTATGAAGATGAACAAAACGGGTGGTATTATTATGATTTGCTTAAGAAAGTTAATTTTCCAGATGAGCTTAATCCTAACATTTACTCGATTTATATTGTCAGGAGTGGTGATATTTGGCCGATGCTTGCTTGGAGATTTTACCGTAATGTAAAGATGTGGTGGGCTATATGTGCAGTCAATGGTATCGAGAATCCAATAGTAATGCCTGCTGTAGGTACCGAATTAAAAATTCTTAATAATATTACTATACGTAGTATTTTGAACCAGCTTAAAGGATAATAATGCCGAATAATCCGTATACTAGTTATCCACCAATTGACGGGGAGAACAAACCTCTTACTCGTCTACCGAATGGATCGTATGTACCACGAACTCGAACTGGAATAAATGCAGACATACTCTCTCAATTAACAAATAATGGTCAAGATACGAGAGCTTTGCTCGAAGCAAATAATCTTGAAGACTTAATTAATAACGCTGCTAATCCAGAGCAGGCGCGCGCGGCGGTTGAAAGTATGTTTCCTGGTGGCATTGGAAATGGTATTCCGTCGTTTCCTGGTAGTAATTTAACAACTCAAGTTATAACTACAGGTGGGCAGCATAGCGGAGGATCCAATGGTAGCACTGATGAAGGATTGAACGCAGCTGTTACACCTGATTCAAGAATGCTAGCTCAACAATTATGGAACATTAAGGTTGTGTTTTATAATCATTCGTATCGTTACGAGCTTGCTCCTCATTCTATACAGTTGCTAGAAATAGAAGAAGACTGTCTATCGTGGCCTACTCGCGGATCAATAACAGTTGATAATCGTATGGAGGGATTTGAACGATCTCAAAATGATGTATTTTATCATATTAGAGGAGATGCACGAGATGAAATTTTTATAGAAATATGGCCCACTACTAAGGATGGAGATATGCAACCAGAGCGGATATGGAAAATAAAATTTCATGGTGTTATTTATGATACAGAGGACCTGCTAAATAAAAATAAGGAGACAAAGGTAAAGAAGTTTTACTTCTGGGATAAAAAATTCCAAATGATGCAGGAGAAGGTATTGGAGTGGAGCTCTGCAACCGGACCGAGGCGATCGTGGTTTAAGAATCCGAATTATCCTCCTGAACCGATTGCACATGCTTCTGATGAAGAGCGTGCAATGTACACTGGAGATGCAATTGCTTCGTTATTGATTGCCGCAGGATATGAAAAGGATATTGAAGTACAAACAGATCCAAAAACAGGAAAACAAACAGCTATAAATTGGGATCCCGGTGCTGGAAAAATTCTATTTAATACTAAATCCAATATGACAGTACAAGAATGTTTAGATTATGTAGAGCAATATCATATTAGTAGCAATGGATATGATGATTGTAACCTTTGGTTGGATCGAGGGGACGAGAAATTTACGCTTATTCCGAGGTGGAAGTATTATGAGGCAGCTGGTAAAGTTAAGCCGGGGCCTAATCAAAGAGAGCATTTGTTTTTTGAAGATAGAGCAGAGGGTGCAGATCAAGTCGCTTCTGTAAGCCCGTTTAAAGCGCCGTACAGTGATGATGCAAGTACTGAAGTCGATATTAAAGCTGGGGATTATAATAGTATAATGGCTTATAGATTCTGTCAATCAGCGGGACTGGATAATGCCAAGGCATATACAACTAGGCCTGTTTATTCACACTGGCATAAAGGAAAGCAGTTTCAAGTTGATGTAAAGGAAAACGAAATACAAACTGTAAAGCAATATTTTAAAACTCATTATGTTGAAAAGTTACTTGGAAACGATTATCCTGTTATGTGTCTAAACAAAACTAAAATAGAGGAATATGCTATTACACCTGTATTTTCACCTGTATCAACCCTTGATCCGATTGAAGATAGATTAGTACGAGGGTCTGCCGGTCGTATAAAAACACTATATGGTGGTGTTTATTTAAATCAGACCTTGGCTGTTCGCCTGCAAGGATCAACACACAGAAGTGCCGGTACGTTTATCGGGGTAGATAGATTAACAGAAGATAGTGATACTAATTATGATTATCAGATTTGTGGTCAATATTTCGTAACGAATGTAAAGCATATTATTCATCAACAAGAGTATGTTAATGATCTTGTAATGGTAAAAGTACACGCATATGATGCACTAAAGAATAAAGAGGATATTTACTAATGGCATGTGAACCAGATATAACTAATGAAGAGTGGACAACCTTATATACAAATATTAGTACATGGGTATATAAGCCTATAGCACCACAAACTATTGTCTATAGTGTTTGCGATTTTTTAGATATCTCTAAAACTATTCCAGTCACTTCTACTAATTGGTGTTTGTTAACTTGTATTTCTTCTTGTCTTTTTTATAATACAATATTTTATGCTGGTACTGGATTTGAAATTAATCAGCCATCAACTCTTTTTTGTATAACATCTTGTTATGAATTCGAAGAAGAGGATGCCCCCGCTACTACAGGTAGTTCTGCTGGTGGTGGTGGAAGCGATGCAGTTGATGATCTCAAAAAAGAGCTTGATAACATAAAGGTTAGTTTTGCAAGAGAAAAGGACGATTTTGATTTCTCTCTTGAACAAACAATTCTTTGGTATGAAGATATTATTGATCGAGATATTATAGCACTTGGAATTGTTGTTGCCTCTTACGCATTATGGATCATGCATCTTATAGAGCATTTTGGTGAAATTAATATCGCATTAGGTATTGAAGGTATCGGTGAACTAATTGAATGTTTAGTGACTCTTTTAAAAGCTATTACAATGGGGGCAGAAGCCGCTAACTCTTCTATACAAGCATCTATCGTTAATACAGGACTAGGTGAAGCTGCTGGTGTTGTACATCTACATGATAATGTAGCCCGCGCGGCTGCGTCTGCTATTGATGCAGCATCTGATGCTGTTGGTAAGCTTTTGAATCAGTTTCAGGTGCCGGTTCTTGTACAGCTACTGGTGGTAATATTTGGGGTCATTTTGGTGATATTCTATTCGATTTAAAACGATTATCTTTTTCGCTTGGTTCGTTAGCAGCACAAATTTTACAGCATATTCTTATTCTTTATCACACATACAAAAGAATTGAAGAAGCAATAGAGAACACCAAAAATGCTTTCAAAAATCTTAAATTTTATGCAGATCTTGAGATAACATTTAAAGAGAAGGAAATCGATTTCCGTGAATTATTTAACGGAGAAGTCGAGCCAACATTGAGAGATAGATATAAATTCCCAGATTTTACACCTACATTGGATACTCGTTCCGGTACTCGAGCTGATGGACTACAACTAACTATTTAAGGATATATATATGAGCACACAACCTAACGTAAGAATATACCAACGATCCACTGAAGATGTTAAGGCGAATGGATTTGTAGATTTACTAGCTGTACCGAGAGCAGGTACTAATAGCACCACTGATGCTGCTTACATTCAGATGATAAGAGCCCAACCGTTGCCTAATGATATTCAGCTATATTCATTTTCGGATGTAAGCGACGAAATAGAATACATGGTTAAATTGCTCGGCGCGGCATGTCAAGAAGACTCTATTGATGAGGCTAAAGCTGTTATAGATCAAATTCATGAAAAACTAAACTCTAAAGAACCACCATTAGTTAGAAGCTGGGTAAATCAAATAAAAGGACTACACCCTAAGATCGATCAATATATTGAGAATAAGAAAGCGTACTTTAAGAATCCATTTTCGGAGGTTATGGGTACTAACACAATCCTCTATTATGCGGATACTAGTAGTATTGATATTTGGTATTGGGGTAAGAATCCAACATTTAAAAATAGTCGAATGGAGTGGTTTTTAACTCCTTGGCCTTCTCCATCATATATAAGAGAAAGTATGCGTCAAAAACTGCCGGATGAAGCAGTTGAATATATGATGAATGCTCAGCATGTAACGACAAAACTCATGAGACGTAACGTCATTTTCGATTCACTTTTAACTACAGAGGATGGTACCGGAGCACCAACGACTCAAGTGAGACCAATCGATCATAAAATTGCTCATGGTGCAGCTCTTAATAATGATTGGTACCATCAAAATTATCGCATACTCGATGGGGAACGCAATAAGTATTGGGGTAAACACGATGCTATTTATAAGTTAGATGAGCCAGATCCTGGTGGATACTTTGTACATGTTCTGGTTAATCATCTGACACCACTAGTGCCGTTTAAGCAAGCGAATGATGACAGAATTAAATGGGAAGCACCGCTAGGAGTTGAAGAGACGTTTCCGCGTAATGATGCGAATAGCGTGACGTATACAGGAAACAATGGACAGAAAATTAATCCAGTTTCAGGTAGAGTAAACGATAAAGTTCTTAAACCAGAATCTGTAGAGTTACCAGAACAGTTATTTAAATAACGGAGACAATATGACCGGTGAGAGATACTATGGAAATTATTTAGGTATTGTTGTACAAAACAATGATCCTGAAAAGCGCGGTAGAGTGAAGGTTTATGTACCACATATTACTGCTGCTGTGTATGAAAACTGGAATAAAGAATTTGCAACTGCTAAAGACAAATTGTTTACTTTTACAGATAAAGAAACTAATCCAGATCTAGATAACATCCTATCTCAATTGAAGCAAATGTTGCCTTGGGCAGAACAAGCATCTCCTCTTTTTGGTGGTAGTGCTACTGGTCGATATAATGCCTTTACAAAAAAGGGTACAACATCTGATTCAAACTATTGGGATGGTAATACCTACAAAGAAGGTTTCAGACCGTTACAGAACTATGTCGGTGAGAATAGAGTACAAGATGCATTCACAAGAACAGATGCGAGCACAAACCAGTGTGTAAATCCAAACGGATTTCAATATTCACCATCTGACTACTCGAATTTATCTCGAGGTGAATTTACTATTCCAAATGTTGGTGCTCATGTATGGGTATTTTTTATTGAAGGTGATGCTAATTATCCTGTTGTATGGGCAGCATCACATGGTCAAGATGACTGGAAAAGAATTTTTAGTTTAGATAAAGAAGATCAAGAACTAAAAGATTTTGTTTCAACAGATTACCCTAGTTCATTTGAGAACTTAGCCTCAGATGAATCAGATGGTAACATTGATCATAATATAAAAACATTTCGATCAAAGCACGTACTTAATTCAAACAAACATACAATTGAAGTTGTTGATACAGATCTTGCTGAACTACTAAAATTTACTCACTACAGTGGTTCTTTTCTCGAGTTTAATAATTCAACAACATCCAGATTTGCATCACATAATGACCAAACACTTGTACTTGGTGATCAATTTTTAACGGTTCGTAAAAATCAAGCAATCTATGTTGCAAACTATCAAGAAAATATAATCATGGGTGATCGTGTAACTAAGCTCGGAAATTTTGCAGTTCGTCGCGATCTAGCATCTCGAGTGTTGAATATACTTCGCGATACTCACAAATACAAAAGATTGTTTGAAATCATGCGCACAAAGAAGGACGCTATTCATACCTCAGAGCTTCAAGAGATGGACGGTACTTTTGCAAAATGTCCTGTATGTGGTGGATCTGGAGAGAAATTTGATAAACCTTGTAGAACTTGCGATGGATCTGGATTCAGTCCTTCGACTCAATGGGGAATATGGGCGGAAGATAAATATAAATGGGACCCAGCAGGCTTAATTATTAATGAATTTACCAGTACTGAGGATGATGATGGAAGTCATTTTAAACTGAAAGATTACGATTGTATGGTTATCGATAAAGTAATACGTGATAACCAAAAAAAGATAACTGATTTAATGCATGAATCAAAATTCGGTAACGGTGGTGATGATATAGTTTTAATTACCGGAAATAGAACGACAACTATTGGTACTGTTTTTAATGATCTCGAAAGCTATCGCGTTGATCCGATAGGTAAAATCCGAAACGAAGGAACCGCTATAGCTACCAAAGGAACGTATGTTACAATGGCTGAAAGCCCTCTAGTAGAATACGTGGACGTTGATTCTGTCCCAGGTGGAGATTGGGACGTTGTCGTTGGTAATAAATATAGATTGAACGTCGGAAGCAAAGGGATCCACATCAAGACTACAGGGCCAATCGATATGTACGGCACTCTCGTTAATATCTATGGCGAAGGCATGTACATATCTGCTTCCCAGGAATTACTAATCGATGGTGGTAGGCGCCTTGAAATAAGAGCAGACATCATTGATATTAAACCATCGAATGCTATGCGTAAAGAGGTGTTACTCGATGGTAACGCTGGAGTAGCCGGTAATTTGATGGTGCTTGGTGGTACTCACGTAGAAGGTGAACTATCGTATCTTCACGCTACTACACCAAAGCAACAATATCTAACAGAGACGGGATGGGGACCTGTAGCACATACTCATCGATTTTTTGCCCCACCGTGGACGTTAATGGATGAATGTGGTGATGTGAGAGATGCAGCAGATGCATTAAATGAGCACTTTCCTGCAAAGAACGAGAAGTGCCATGGTTACTGGATTCCAGGTTAATCGTCATCATCCATTCGAGCGTCTGCGAGCATTCGAATTAAACAATCACGTGATAACTCTTTTAGCGCATCATACCCTTTTGGTGATGGTGCATATCTAACAACTATACGACGCTCATCAGGAGTATGACCGATGATAATAAAATCGTCTAGAAACTCCCCAACAGTAGCTTGTAGTGCATCGATGTCATCGTTATATTCACGAAGCTCTTGTTGAATTATTTCATTATATCGATTATAGCCGCTTTTTAAAGCGTCGTTTATAAATTGTAAATCAGCACTCAGTTTATCTTGAGATTGTTCACTTTCCTTAGAATGTTTAGTTTTTGAACTAGCTCTAGGTTTTCTTGGTTTTTTAGGACTATCTGAATTTTCCGTTGTCATGTATATATTTAATTAACACACAAAAAAAGCCCGGTAAAAAATACCGGGCTTTTTTTAATTATTCTGAATCTAATTATCTTCTGTCATAAGATGGAGCTCTTCTACTATCATACGGAGTATCTCTCCTGTTATCATAGCTCGGTCTCCTGTTGTCTTGAGGTGCGCTTTGTGTGCCATCGTACACAGGTGCTTTATTGTTAATGCCAAACTTAACGAGATATGTTATAAATACCTCAATTGAATTCGTCTTGATCTTTACTCTCCCGGGCTTGATAAATTGACCACCGTCGTAAATCTCAAAATAAGATTCACCTACTTCGGGATCATTGAGATAACACGTACAGAAAACACTCGCACTATGAGGATCAATAACGACTGACCATATTCGTGGATCTAGTTGTGTATATCCTCGATATAGATCATCAACTATATATCCACTATCACGTAGACGCTTTTTGAAGTAGCCGAGTGTTGTTAGTTTATTGGCCATTTGGTCTCCTTTTGTTATTTGACGTAAGCGGGAATGAGATAACTCGTTTCACTTACATCGGTCGTTATTTTGAACTCGATTAACTTATATGTATTGTTAATCTTTACCTGTATACTATCTGGCCGTAAGCCGGATAACAATCTTAACACCTCGACACTAAATGGTAGAGGCGTTGTTAAATCTTCACCGATAATATTATCAGTTACAATAAATGTAATGCTGTCAATATCTTGTGTAGTCTTATCAGTCAACTCAGCGTGTATATTACCGTCTTTTGAGAAAAAGTATATCTTGTTTGTTTCAGTAGCAAAAATACTACCCTTTAATATCTCACTAAGCTTCTCACCAGTAAGTTTGAATTCACTATCAAATTTAAGACTCTTCAATTTATCAAGACTGATCTGACATTTTCTTATTACATTTTCATTAACTAAATGAAGTTTAAATGATAAGTTTGGTGAGCTATATTTTAATACGCTGGCGTTTGCATCAACTGTTAAATCTATGATTGCAGAATCTACACAATCAAACACTCTGCTCAGCTTTCGGATATCTTTTACATTTAAAACAAACTCTTCAGTTAAACTTGTTTGTGTTTGAAGTTTAGTATAAAGAATTATGTTACCTGCAAGATCATTCACGAGAGCGTAAATTTCATTTCCTGATAGATGTATACTACACTCTTCAGTGAGTCTACTTATTGGATTTAGAAATTTATGAACTATAGCGTCTTTATCAATAGTTATAATCATTTAGTATTCTTTCTGATTAATTGTTCAACATCATCTGCAGTTATGGCTGAATTACGACCATTACGTGCACGCGAATTTTGCACACTTTGCTTCCTTAAAACCGCAACAACTTTCTTTTTAAAGGTTTCAAACTCATTCTCTAGTGTCGTCAGTTTCGTCTTCGTTTCCGATAAGTCTTGTCGAAGTTTTACCAAGGACGCAGAGATCTGTTCCGGTGTTACTGGTGTCCTTGCTGCCTCGGCTTTTTCGTGCATTTGTTTTAGAATCATTTTTTGAGTACTTTCTTTTTCTAGTATTTTGCTCAATCTGTAATAGAGTCTTTTTTATAATCTCGAGATTGAACGATTGTTTTTCAAGTATATCAAATAGTTTTTTCATTACTGGAACATCTTTTTCAAGTTTATCTATAAATGAAAACTCCAGTTGAGGATCATATACCTTTTCGGGTGGAGGGGGTGGAAGGTAAGGTATATGATCCCCAACGTTCGGAGTAGGGATGTATTGATCTGGTCGAGGTATAGGAAGATTAGGTGAAGCAGGTGGTGCACTTGTACGCGCAGGTAAGCTGCGATCTAATTCGTGAATGCTATTTTCATTTACTAGCTGTTGTGCAAGATCTACATTCTGATGGGTTGCCCCTTCATATAATCTTCTAGGATCCAATTTATTCGCTTTCAGCCTCATTTTACTATCATTATCACAGTACGCATCAATAGTATTCATATTAGTGGATACAAACGATGCTAAGGCTCCTAGAGCATCTAGATCTTCTTTTTGCTTTTTTCTCTTCGCTAACTCTTCAGGACTCATTACATTAACCTTTGATGTTTCTTCATGTTGTCAATAAAGCTAAAGAACTCTTGTCTACATGATACTTCGTCTTGAAAACAGCCAGATAATTTGCTCGTTTTCATCTCACAACCGTCATGCTTAATACCGCGAAGACACGCACAAGTATGAGTACAGCTAACAACAACTGCAACTCCTTGATTATCATCGCATGTACTGTTTATGGAGTCGTATATCTGCATAGTCAAGCTCTCTTGAATTTGCGGACGACGACTATAAAACTCAACCAGTCTATTCAATTTACTTAGTCCAATAACTGTACCTGTAATTGA
>Ga0114918_10002575_pt1 | contig 16190 bp, 20 predicted proteins | sample LantaG_FD_87015 | JGI IMG/M metagenome (GOLD analysis project Ga0114918, IMG submission 87015) | Deep subsurface microbial communities from Baltic Sea to uncover new lineages of life (NeLLi) - Landsort_02402 metaG | ecosystem: Environmental > Aquatic > Marine > Oceanic > Sediment | place...
GGTTGAATAAGATGAGATTGGTTGTTTTATGTGAAAGTCTATTCAAAAATCAATTTGACTTCTTGGAAGATATGGATATTAAAACTTATTTAGTTTTGAGTCCATTCTGGGAATTAGCTGATCTTAACGAATATGATATTTGTATATGTTATAACATTAAAAATTTACTAGATGATAAGATAATTAACTTCCCTAATGATATGATAATAATTAGTGAAACTTATCGAACATATAGAGATCTGTATAATAAGTTTAAAAATCACAATAAGATTATATCCTTCAAATCGGATAATAGAATTACTCCAAAAAACTATTTTTATAGAGAAGATGGTGAAACTAGAGATATAGGTAGAGATCAGTTATTAACTAATATCATTAGAGAAATAAAATTCAATAAACTTCTTAAATAATTTCATTATTACTATTAATAGTAGTATATTTGTATTTAATAAAATTAATAATATTTATATGTTTAAATTAAAATCACACCCTAAAATAGTCGAATCCATTAGACGAATGTTAATTGATACAAGGTATAAGTTACCTTTTTATGCTCATTATAATCTAATGATTAATTTCCAAGAGTTGAATTCTATTCCTACTTGTGGAGTAAATGTTACTAGAAAGGGTATGAACTTCTATTATAACACTGAATTTTTAAATAAACTTCCACAAGAAGAAGTTAATTTTATCGATATCCATGAGATTTTCCACTTATTGTTTAATCACCCTAAGCGTACTGTATCTGGTAGATATGATCCACACTTAGCTAATGTAGCTCAAGATATGTTAATCAATTCTATAATTTGGTCAGATATTAATCATGGATTCGTTCAAATTCCCAAAGATGAAAAAGGTAGAAATATGGCTCTATTTTTACCAAATGAATACGAAGGTGAGGAAATTTTCGAACCATTATATGAATGGTTAATGGTTAAAAAGAAAGAGCATGATGATAAGAAGAAGGAAAATGAGTGTAAATCTTGCAATGGTACTGGTGAGAAACAAGAACAAGATCAGAATGGTGAAGGTGGTGAAGGGGATAATGGAGAAAATGGTGAGGGTAACGGTAAAGGAAGTGGTAAAGATTCTAAAGGTAATCCCGAATATGGTGATTATGGGAAAGCTGGTGGTAATAAAGTAGATACATATTCATTAGATTCAATATTTGATAATTTAAAAGAAACCGAGGGTCAATATATGGACTCACACATTGAGGATACTGTTCCAGAGGAATTAAGAGAAACAATGGTTAAAGAAGCATTTGAGAAATTAAAAGCTCGTGGATTGGCTGATTCTAAAGAGGTAACTGCCATTTTGAATAAACTTAGAAAAAATAGAAAGGATTATTTGAAAGAAATTAAAAGGTCGGTTTCTAACATTATAGGAGCTGGTAATAAACAAAAAACTATTACTAGACTTAATAGAAGAGGGATTAAAGGTTTGAAAGGTAGTAAGAAAGTTAAGAGCAAGATTAATGTTATATTGGATACGTCTGGATCTATGGGTGGTATGTTCGAAAAGGTATTAAGTTATATATTCCAGCGCGATATAACAATAAACTTATTACAAGTGGATACTGTTTTGAGGGGAACTGAGGACATTAAAAACATGAGGGATCTAGAAAGGTTGAAGATTCGTGGTGGTGGTGGCACAAGGATGCAGCCAGGTATTGATTATATTTGTGAGAATTATAACCAATATAATACAGTTCTTTTAACTGATGGATGGGTTGATAGTTTGGACTGGAGTAATCATAATGGTAAAGTTCTCATTTTAACCACAGCTGATGAATGTCCAATTACTCGTAATCCTAAGAAGAGTCTGAAACAGATTTGGATTGATACTAAATACGATTAATTATATTTACAAAACATAATGATAAAAAACCTCATTGATTTACTAATCAATGAGGTTTTTTATTTATATATAGGTTAATACATAATCAAACATACCAATGATCAATGATACTAACTGAAAATATTGAGATAGAAATAAACAAAGGGAATCTTCCTTTTTATAAAAGTCTTGGTTATTCTATAAATATGGGTGATATAATAAACATACCAATTGAAGAATTATCAAAGGGATCTAATCAAGTAGTCAAATCTAAATGTGATTTCTGTGGAAATATCGTTGATATACAATATAAACTATATTACAAGAGGACACTTAAGCATAAAGAATTCGCTTGTTCTAGGAAATGTTCATCTATTAGGAATTCCAATCTATTAAATGATCAATATGGGATATCCAACATTTCACAATTAGATCATGTTAGGGAGAAGATTAAACGGACTAATATGGAAAGGTATGGGTCAGAATCTTACATGGGATCGGAAGCTTCTAAACTAAAGAGAGAGGAAAGTTTAATGGATCGATATGGTGTAGACAATCCACAAAAGTCTAAAGAGATACAGGAAAAGACTAAAAAGACTAATATGGAAAGGTATGGTGTGGATCATGTCTTACAATCTAATAATATAAGAGATAAGATTAAAAAGACTAATATTGAAAGATATGGTGATGAAGTTCCATCCAAATCAAATATAGTTATTGATAAGATAAAAGATACTAATATTGAAAGGTATGGTTATGAATCTCCACTACAGAATGTGGATATTCTCAAAAAGTCTAAGGAAACTTTAGTGAAGAATTGGGGAGTTGATAGTCCTCAAAAATCAATTGAAATTCAGAAAAAGACTAAAAGGACTAACATGGAGAGGTATGGTGTTGAGTATCTAATGCAATCCGATGAGATTAAACAGAAGTCTAAGGATACAATCATATCAAAATATGGAGTTGATCATATAACTCAGTCTGAATTATATAGAATTTCTAACTATAAATTATCAAATGATGAAAAATATATTTCATATATTGGAAATGGTGTTTCACTTTTTAAGTGCGAAAATGGTCATAATTACGAAATAAATAAGGATAATTACTATAATAGAATATTTAACTCAGTTCCATTATGTACAGTTTGTAATCCAATTGGTGAATCATCATCAATCAAAGAGAAAGAATTGTTAGAGTATATAAAATTGATATATGATGGTGAAATAATATCAAATTACAGAGATGGATTGGAAATTGATATTTATTTACCTGATTTAGGTATAGGAATTGAATTTAATGGATTATATTATCATTCTGATAAATTTAAGGATAGAAATTATCATTTAAATAAACTTAACCATTTCAAGGATTTGGGAATAAGAATCATAAATATATGGGAGGATGAATGGATAAATAAGCAGGATATTTTAAGAAGTCAATTGAATCAGTGGATTATGGGATCTAATATTAGAATATTCGCTAGGAAGTGTGAAATTAGAGAAATCGATGATGTAAAATTAGTTCGTAAATTTTTAGATGAAAATCATATACAAGGATTTGCCAGTTCTATTGTGAAGATTGGACTTTTTTATAATAATGAGTTGGTATCTATAATGTTATTTGATAAGTCCGAGGGTAGATCTAAAATGGGTAATGGTGAATATAATTTATCAAGGTTTTGTAATAGTTTAAATACTTCTGTTATTGGTGGATCATCTAAACTATTGAAATATTTCATTAAAACATATAAACCTAAGCGGATTATTAGTTATGCTGATAAATCATGGTCAGTTGGCGATTTGTATGAAAGAATTGGGTTCGATCGGATAAATGAATCTAAACCAGATTATAAATACTTAATTAAAGGGACTAGATTGAACAAATCTAGATTTAGGAAATCTAATACTGGAATCAGTGAATCCAATAATAATTTATTAAAAGTTTGGGATTGTGGTAAAATTAAGTTCGAACTTATTTTTAATTAAAAATGAGTTTAATTAATTTATTTTAACTATCTTTACAGATATATAAAAATAAGAATTATGGAAAATTTAGAAATTAAAATATCTTTGGTTGGTAGAAGTAATAGAATAGAGGATGGAAATTTAGTAACAGCTACTAAGGTTCAACTTTTTGAATATGATTATGATGGTAGATATATTAACCATAGTTATGGTTATTTTAATGTAATTCCTGAGTTCTTTGATCAGAAAATTAATAATGGATTTGATGGTAAAACTTACTACACATATAAAATTAATGAGAAGGGATTCCAATGGATTGAGAATGAGCTTGGGATAAAACATCCAGGTAGAGGGTATGTTGGAATTAAATTTCTAACTGATGATGACATCTGTAAAATCAGAGAGAAAAAAATGGAAATGTTTAAAAAATTACAGTCTGAGATTGATAATTTAAATTCTTTAATATAATATAATATAACTATAATATATACATACATTATGAAATTAATTAGAATCCATGAACTTCTTGATTCCAAAGCTATGAAAGACTTAAAGAAATCAAAACAAAAACATTCTAAGAGAGTTGCTAATTTAACTCGACAATTATCTTTATCAGAAGATGTATATAATGCTGCTTTTTACCACGACTATTTAGAGAGAGTTGGTAATCATAATAGACTAACTAGAGTTATTAGTTTTAGGTCATATACTTTAGTAAATATACTAACACATAAGGAAGACGTGGATACTTTAAGTGACTTGAAAAAGAAAATGAAATTTATCAGTAAGGGTCTAAGAGAAGAAGTTATTATTATAAAAATATGTGATAAGACAGATAATTTAATCAAGAGAAAACAAGATGGTGAATTGAAGAAGAAGTATATTTATAAATCTGCTGATTTGATTAATTATCTATATAGATTATCTGAGAATAAGTCACAATTAAAGAGTTTTATAAAAAAGAATCTATTTTCAGAGATTCCTAAACTAGAGAAATATATTACTTTTTAGATAATATTTTCTTAAGCCTTTCTTCTCTAATTGTTTGTTTAATATTTGATAAAGATCTATTAATAAGTTTATCTCTAGATCCCATATTTATTATATCTTCATATCAAATCAAATATTTGTATTTTTCGATATAATCTGAACATATCCCAAATGATGATTCTATATTAGAAAAGTTCTTTACTTCTGGCATTACAGCAATAGAATTGTTAGTCAATTGCTTTCCTGGATATGTCCAAAAGAATCCCTTTGATGTTATTGTAACATCATCTTCTTGATGCCAAAAATAATTAAATGAATACTCACATTCCTTTATATATAATAAAGCATCGATATTCTTACAATGTATCCAAAGGTTGGATATTCTATCAATTATCCATTTAAGGTCTATTCCATACTGGGGATTATCATGACCTAAATATAAAATATTATCTTTATACCAAACGTCTATTTCGACATCATATCCTCTGGATATAGATAAGTCGATATAATTAGGTTCGTTTTCATATGATTCAAATCTACCATTTATATTCCCTCTATGTGATATTAATTTCATATAATATATTTATCTCCTTTGATGCTTTTTGTTTTAACCACTACCGTAATTGAATCTTCAATACATTCAAAATCTGTTTCATCAAATTCATCTATTTGTATTATATCATCCTCTTTATATTCAACACCATTCATCTTAACTTTACCACTTACTATAACAGTAAATTCCTTTGCTAGTTTGTGATAATGTTTCTCTTCTTTATCACCAGATTTATATTTTTTGATACCAACTTCAAAGTCACCATCATACAGAGAAGGTTCGAATTTACCAATGAACCAACCTCTGAACATTTCATTCAAATTACTTAACTTCATAATTCTCTAAATAATAATTTAAGTCTTCTGGAGTTCCTAATCCCCACATACCTTTAGTATTAAATGTTCTTATTTTCAAACCACTTTTAATTGCCTGATTGAAAACAGGACAAACATAAAATTCATTATTAACTCTTATATTTTCACTAATCATTTCCTCAGCGTATTTAACAAAATCAGATCCTCTTTTCCAGTAATAATATCCTACTGTAGCTATATTTGAAATCGGGTTCTTTTCAGCTACTTCTGTCACGAAACCGTTATCATCTATTTTAGCAAATGACCATTTGGGATGAGTAGCTTCAAAAGTTACAATACCACCATCAGCTTCCGTTTCCTGCATTTTATATAAAAATTCATTTGAATTCCATTCTACAAATTGGTCAGAATTGGCGAAAAATAATGGATAGTCATTATCAATTAATTCTTTAGCTAACAAAGCTGTACAAGCTGCTCCCTCAGTGATTCCATCAACTTCTACAATCTTACAAGCTGGTGTTATCAGATTTAATAGGGTATCTAGGTTATATTTTTCTCTATGTGACTTTTGTACGACATAAATATAATTAGCTTCTATATTTAAATTTTCGACAACGACTTGAATCATTGGTTTACCTTTAACTTCTATTAGTGGTTTAGGGAAAGTATAACCAGCTTTCGAGAATCTAGACCCAGCTCCAGCCATTGGTATTAATATATTCATTTTATTATCTGTCCATTTAGGCATATTCTCTTTCTTATTTTCTTTAATCTCTCTCAATTTATTAGTTATATTTAAATAATTAACTTCGGTTGGGTTAAGAACCCTCAAAACATGGGACTTACTTCTATGAGCCGCTAATAATCCATATGGAGAGTCTTCAATAATAAGAGTTTCTTCTGGAAGAACAGACATTTCTGAAATAGCTTTCCAGTAAATCTCTGGATGTGGTTTACTATTTTTAACATCTTCATTAGATAGTATTAGATCGAAATGCTCAATGATATCTAATTTAGATAGAACAGTCAAAATCGTCTTTCTAATTGAATTCGAGCCACAGACAATTTTATAATCCTTTGATAACTTCATTATTGTTTCCTTTAGGGATGGATCTGGTTTAAGGTCACTTAAATACTGTATGGTTAATTTCTGCTTATTCATCCATATATCATCATGTGATTCGATAGGTAGTCCTTTCTCCTTACTCAACATATCCAACTTCTGAACTGTTTTCAAACCATCATACCTATTTAAGTGTTCTTCCCAAGAAATGACATAATTCTCTCCTATCATTCTAAGTGACTCATTAAGAGCATCATAGTGAATTTTTTTAGCTTCTACTAATACTCCATCTAGATCAAATATTATTAATTTCATTATAGTATAATTGTATTTTCATTGATATATAGTAAATTAGACTTTATTTCCTCAAAATATATCGACATCTGTGATGCTACAACTATTGGTTGTTTATCATTTTTAATTCTCTCTGGAGAATAGATATTATAATCGTAACCATAAAGATTTTTACCTATTTTATCCCCTGATTTATCTAATAAGCTTATTATATTACCACTGATACCATTGTTCAACATAAATTGAGAATTAATATGAGCTGAGTATAAATAATAATCTCTACCATTTAACTCTTTATTAATATGGGATATTTTCTTCTCATAAGAATCTACAAGTAATAGGAACTTCTCACTCAATTTCATTACTGGAATTTCTTCAGAGGGTAGGGAATCTACTTTAATAGCTTTGATAAAAAGTGAATGGTTCTTATAATGTTGAATCTTATCTAATTTGAAACCTGACTTATTGAGGAAATATTCGATATTCTCATCATCAACATAATAAGTGTGTTCAAAATGTAAAACACTTGTTGGTAGTCCATCATTCTCTAAAATCCATTTAATGTTGGGAATGGAAAATATTGTAACATCTCCATCTTTTAATAATGTATAACAATCCTTTAGGAATCTTATTGGGTCATATAAATGTTCTAAAACATGAGAGTGTACAATTGTTCCTATTTCATCATCGAATTTTGATTCACCATCAAAAAACTCATTGATTATTTCCACATTATCAAAGCTCTCCATATCAGTGTTAGGTTCTACTATGATCCACTTCTTATAACCATCTTTTAATGGTATTGCTAATTTAGCAGATGGGTCACCAATTTCCAAGATTGTATCACCCTTTGAATTTTTCTTTATAAAATTACATAGTTCTATATAATGTTCTATCCATATATCACCAACTACTGCAGTATTGTGATTATTCATATATACTAATTCAATTGGTAATAATTCTTTATTCTGTATCAACCCACATTTGGTGCATTCACTGATTATCATATCTGATTTAATCACATTATCATTATCATCAACAACCCCCATAAATGATGGCATCTCATTTATTCTATAAATTTCTTTTATTTGTGACTCACACAGAACACATTTATCTCTTGTCATATTTAATTTAAATTTTATCATTTGGTTTATATCTAAACCCATAAAAAATGGAATTCTCATCAAAAATATCAAAGTAATCGAACAATTTATGGTAGTGATTCTCTGAGGTTAAGTAATTTCTATTATTCCTATAAAATGGGTGGTGGTTATTATCATCTACATTTATATAGATTGGTCTACAATTCACACCATTATTTTCCAAAACAATATTAAATTTATGATGATCAAGTTTTCCCTTATTCTGTTTATATGAATTGATAATATCATTTATATCAACTCCATTTATGAATAATAATGAGTGATCTCCTTTTGTTATAGAATTAACGTATCCATATGGTATGAATATATTCGACACACTTTCGATAATATTATAATCAAATCTTGTTAAGATAACCAAATCGTATTTAAAATCATTTTCTGTTTCGACATTTCTTATTTGTTCCAAAGAATTAATTTCCAACTTCCAAATATTGGAACTATCATTATATCTAATAGTTTCATCAAAATCCATTAATATTAAATTAACCTCACCAAATTCACTAATAAAATAATCTAATTTTTTACTTTGATATGTGTGAAAATACACATCAACTTCATAACCTAAATCGAATAATGGTTGTATTATATTTTCTTTATATAAATCTATATTATGGGTGAAATCTATTTCATATGGATCAGTTATAATATTACCTATATGATGTCTATAATTCTCTAAATATGAGATTCCTCTAAATTGTATAGCTGCTTTTTTCATTTTAATCAAATTTTTTCCTATCTAAATTAGTATTTTCAAAGTATTCTATAAAGTTAAACTCATTTGGTATAAATTTCTCACCATCTTTAGTTGGATACTCAAAAATAAAATGTCTAGGTATTTCTATATATGGTATTTTCTCCATTTTGATGTGATATCCTATGAGAGATTCTGGATGGAATTTTATATCATTACAATATTCATCTATTTTATTGAACAGGTTAGAATAGACATTCATATTCTCTTCACTCGATATACAAAACATATCAGATAGAGCAAATGGATTAACTGACTTGAATGACCATTCGATTGGAGTTAAAATGTTATCTTAGATAAATCCATTTCCTCACATGATATTGGTCTGAACCAAAACGCGTCTAATCTACACCGGATGACTAAATCATAATTAATATTATGTTTGGAAGCATATTCATTTTTAAGTTGATTACACTTGAATACATTATAAAAGGAGAAAAAAGAACTCTTTATATAAGAGGGTTTAACTGGGATAATATCGTAATAATTCTTATCATTTATGATGAAATCTTTAGGGTTGAATAATCTCCTAAATGTTTCTTCATTTTTAATCTTTCCTTTATTATTTTCCAATCCATAGAAAAAAACATCTATATCATTCTTATCTAATAAGAAGTGTTTAAATGATCTAAAAGTATCTTCGAAGTTTCTCAGACCACCTGTTAGTAGTAACGCTATTTTCATCTTCTTATCCATTTTATATTACCAAAATTAGATTTAACATATGGGATATTATTTAATTCTATAAATTTACCAATTAAATAATGATTATCCCATATTATATCTTCATTTACCCAATATTCATCAAAATTTAGGTAGCATTTCTCTAAGGTATTCGTCATTAGTTTATCATCACCAAAGAAAAATCCATCATTAAATACTAAATCTTTATCAGAATTAACATCATTGTGGAAATTTATAACATCTAGTCTATAACTAGAAATATCTATCGGTCTATCGATTTCTATATCGAATCGACATTTTATGATAGTCGTATATTTTGAATCAGTATCATTCTCATATTCCTTCTTCAATTCTACACATTGGTGAGCTGAATAGTATTGACTGAACGTGGCAAAGGGATTTGTCATATTCCCTCTAGATGAATAATCTCGTCTGATGAAAACATTACAATCATATTGTTTCTCGTATCCTATTTTCTTAGGATTATATAGAGATTTTATTTTTTCCACTATATTGGGCATTATGAAATCTCCCTTATATCCATCCCTTATAAGAATATCGCTTGTATTCTTAAATCCTTCGTTTCCGATTTCCGATTCATCAAACCAAAGATGGATAAATATGTCCATATCTTTATTAGGATCAATTATATTCTTTTTGATATACTCATATCCCCTTTCGAAAAATCGGGGTTGTCCAGATAAACATAATGCTATTTTCATTTCTTACTTACTTACTTCTTTTTTGAAAGCAATATCAACTTGAAAGATATCATTTCTTTTAAATTCACCATAATCATCACCACCCCATATATGGTTTTCTATAACATCATAGTCATTAAATCCAATACTACTCATAAAAGACACTACTTCATCAAATAGTGGAGATCCTTGATTATATTGCTTGGTAGCTACCTCTAGAATTATAAATTTAGAATTTTGGATAATGTTGAGACCACCTCGTATTATATCTAATTCTGATCCTTGGGTGTCAATTTTAATGATATCAAAATTGTCTTTCACTAAGTCATCCAATCTTATAACTTGCTTCTCTTCAACTATACAATCATCATAATGGCGAGTTATTTCTCTATAATATGAACTACCAGTACATTTATCGTTTTCTTTATTGATGAAAAAATCTACTTTCTTGTTCTCATCCCCAAGTAGGGATATTATATATGGTAAGTTAGTTCTCTTGAGATCTTCTTCACAGTTATCATTACCCTCGATCATCAATATATTAGTTTCCCATAATCTATTGATGAATCTAGAAAAATCACCAACATTTGCCCCAATATCTAGAACACCATTTGGTATGAATCCTTCTCTTTTCAATCCGTTCAAATATTCATTTATTGTCATTCTTATCATTTAATTTTATTTAGATTCGATTCAATGAACCTACTATGTATATGCACTCCACCATCAGATTTAGTATTATCTAAAATTCCACCTATCTGATAATTAGAATATAAATCTATATATCCATAACCATTCAACTCACACAAATCCTTTAGGAGTAGATTCAAACTAATTGTTATTTCTGACCTTTGATTAATCATTTTCGTATATTTGTTAGCATTATCGATACCCGGTGGAGTAATAGAACAAATGGATATTTTCTTATTCTTATCTATTTTATCCAAAAATTTACCATAGATAGATACAATATCGATTATAGCGTTTTTATTACTAGATAATTGATTTATTAGGTGGTATCTAACATCTATCTCACCAATTGATAAAACTATGTGATTGTGTTCAGACTCATTGATAATTTCAATGATACTATCACCTTCTTCATCGATTGTATACCGATCTGATTCGATCACCTTATCATAATCACTATACCTAACATTTAAATCAGAACCTCCCTTTCTAATCTTATTGAGTGTGATATCGATTATGTACATAATATCTTCATCGGAGGAGAAACAACTGAAAATATGACTATCTCCTATAAATAATTTCTTATCCATCTAAATATATTTTTTTGAATTTCTCCATAACCTTTTCTGGGGTATAATCTCTATACATATTCCAATCTTTATCACTAATATCTTCTTTTCTAATGTTAGTTAGTATTGATAATAATTCTGACTTGTTTGAGTAAAATATCCCATTTTCCCCTAAAACATCAATATGATTTCTCTCCATAGATCCTGACCAAGTTATTACTGGTTTATTTCGTATAGAAAACTCCCCACATGACAATCCAAAAGATTCTCCGATATGTCTAGCATGTAACATAACATCACAAGTATTAATAAATTTAACTTTCTCATTTAAGTCTGATGTACCAGGTAGATATATAACCCTCTCATGATTTATAAATGGTTCAGTAAATTGGAATACGTACCACAAATCTTCTCTCTCATTCAATGATTCTATTACAGATTCTTTTGCCCATTTTATATCAAATGTTTCCCAACCACCATTTCTACCAACTACGAAATCATTATTTGGTATACCCAATTCTATTCTCATATCCGAATCTAAATGTGGTAGAATGACCATATATGGAACATATGGAATTTCATAATTTGTTATCTTGGATAACCATTTAGAACCCATCGCGAAAATATCACCGTGTAAATTATTTCTATCAAAAACACTGCTGATAGCATGTACTAAATTTTTACAAACATTTGATATTACACCATCTATATCCCCCCCCTTTTCCATAAAGAAGTAGTCACATTTCTCTCGTAATAATATATCATCAATCTCTGATTTATTATCATATCCAAATACTTTAAATTCTTTGGAAAATTTCTTTATAACATCATCAGAATTAGCTGGGTGTTTTTTGTTGTAAAGAATTATAGACTCATTACCTAAATATTTTCTAGTGTAGTATGCGTAATCATATAATGCTACCGTAGTACCTCTTAAACTTAGTGAATTATCATGGAATGCTATTTTCATTTTTCGAAATTGAAATTTATAAAGTCATCCTTATATTCCCATTTAGAGTTTTTTGGAATTCTCTCATCTATTATATCACCAATCATGTGTCCAATGTTAAATTTGTATATTTAAGACGATTATAAAAAATCTTCTTTATTTTATTCTGTATCTCCATAAAATCAATATTATTATTGAATAATGGTTCATTTAATATACTTTTATATAATTCTTCATCAGAATCAACTTCAATTATATATTCAATTAGATGGTCTATACTTTCAAAATCATTTAAATTTATGCAACATTTTGGATTAAAATCCATATCCATATCCGAATCAGAATAATATATTGGGACACAACCAGCGACCTTAGCATGTAATAATTTCTCAGTGTAATATCCTGGATAGATTGAGTTCTCAAAACATACATTGAATTTATAATCACTAATCAAATCCATTTTAAATTTTTCACCATCGGGTAAAAAATTGAACCCACTAACTTTACCGAAACAATCTACTTTATTATAAATATTCAATTTATTAACAAATTCATTTCTTAGTCCAATTGGGTTACTATAGACTGCTGAGCAAAATTTAGTTTTAACTTTGGTATTAAATTCGTTCTCACCATAAATATAATTCAATGGTAATAGATATTCGGGATTATCATACGTTTCTACTCCAAACCAATCAATGTAATATAACCAAAGAGGTATTCTTATATTCCTACCATCATAATCATCAACATCAAATGTTATCGAGTAATCACATTCATTATAGTTAGGTCTTTTATTCTCACCCGAGAAGAATATCTTTTTACAATCATACTTTTTATGTTCATTACCAAATATAGTGTAGATAATGACATCAGCCTTATCTGGTGTAGTAACCTCAGCTCCGAAAAAAGAACTTTTTATTAAATGAGTGAGAAAGTTATTATTAGGATCAAAAGCTTTTGGATATTGCCAAAAATCTGTGAAAGCTATTTTCATAAAAATTGACTATCATTTTGTATAGTAGTTCCCCACTTAGGATTCTGAGATATAAGATCTGGCTCCATCCAATAATTTTCCAAACCGTAATCTTTTATAGCCGATCTGAACATGAAATCAACTGGGTAGTTACTAGTTTTTATAAATTCCAACATCTTCTCAGCACATTTCTTACTTATTAGATAAGCATGGGTACATCTAGATCCGATTGAAGTTTCATATAAGAATTTCCCATCTACACTTGGAACATGCAAATTACAACAACTCCCAACCCAAACCAAATCATAAGTATCTGACAACTCAGAAATTTGATTATTAAACCTATTAACAAAGTCATCTGAAAATAGAATATCATCTTCTAAAACTAAACATGAGTCAATATCGTTCAAAACCATCTGTTCCCAAATATATCTGTGTTTTAAGGTAAGTGATAACTCACTAAGACGTAAAGTTCTACTATTATGAATCCCACCAAACTCTTTAATGGACAAGGGTTTCTTAATATTAACCAATTCCTTAGATATATCATCAATATTCAAATCTTCCTTATCATAGGATGTTACCCATTCTACATCCAGGTTATACTTAGATAGTTGTTCGATAACAATCGGTTTTCTCTCCACCAATTTCGTATAATGGCATATGTAAATTTTATCTACTTTATTTAACATATTACTTTATTTATTTTATTTTATTTTCTTAGCGAAGATCCAAGTGATGACAGGTCTATCTATATCACTTCTATAATCTGTTATTTGTTTATAGTCGGGCCAATCATTTTTATGATTGAATATGAAGTTATGGTATGATGAATTTCCCCAAAATCCAATATCTAAAATCTCAAATCCAGCTGACTTAAATATACAACCTAAACCGACTGGTGTTATACCGGTGAAATGGTGGAATGGTGTTGAATGTGGTATATTAACCGCTGGTAGGTTCATATAGATAATACCACCATCACTTAAATGATCATATAGATTTCTAACAACTTTTACTGGATCATAAACATGCTCCAATGTCTGATTAGCCATCACAAAATCAAAGTCTTTAACTGGTAAATTTAAGTTATGTAAATCATAGTTGATCTTATCATTAACATAATTGTAATTAATTTTCTCCTTATAAGTTAGATGTTCATACTCAGGATCATCTGCACCATTGAATGTTAGAATCTTATTAAACTCAAGTTTATTCTCATCTATGTACTTTTTAAACTCTAATATAGATATTACTCGGGGGAAGTCTTTATTATTCCAATCCCAATTTTTATTTGGATTCTCTGGTAATATCTCATATCGATTCAAATAATCGGAATTATTTTTTGATAGAATGTATTTTTGGTAGATTCCTATTATATCACTTTCACTTAAAATCATATTTTATATTTTTTTTATATCTTTTTTAATTATATCTTCCCAATATTCAGTCGATAGTTTTTCCACATTAAATTTACTTTCATAGTTATCTAATAATTCTTTAGTTATGTCTAAATAAGAATCAACTAAGATAACATTCATATCACCAAAGATATTCTCAGTAAAATTACTTCTTTGGATAATTGGAACACAATTTAGATAAAGTGATTCCCAATTCCGATGACAGTCTATACCATTTCCTGGTGGGCTTATAGTAAATTTATACTGAGTCATCTTCTCACAATATAGATTATAATCATTCCCGTTCCCCAACATTTCACTATAAATAAATTCTTTGTTTATTAAATGGTCTCTCCATTGTAATCTAACTGGGTTAGTACTAATGTTAAAGTTCATATAACATTTATCATCTCTTACACCATCTTTTTTAATATCTAAAAGAACTTTTTGTTTATTTTGTTCGGGAAACCATTGTCTCCTTTCCAATCCAATTGGTAAAGGTCTAATTATATCATCACTCGGACCGTTATAATTTTGACACCACAATCTTATGACATTACTCGGAATATGAGATTTTAGATTATTATCATTTAAAGTTACATCTGAGTTATGACAAATTATTATAACATCAAAATTGAGTGATCTCACTATGTTCAAAAGTCTGATGATCCTTGATGTTTCAATAAAAAGAATTGGAGTTCTTCCTATAGAATTATAGACTTTCTCTATAACATCAATGTTTGGATCTACTTGTCTAGTATACATATCACCAAATGATATATCAGATAAACTTTCGAAGAAGTCGCCATCTAACATCATAGGTAAAAATCTTTTAATTGATCGTTACTATTTATAATTTCACTTATAATTTTGAATTCATCATATCCAATAGATAATAACTCTCTCAATTTATCTCCCCTGATATCAACTGGTTCTCCAGCCCATACAGTAAATCTATCTAGGATAGAAATCAATTCATCCTTTACATCTAATTTAATTTGTTCTCTATAAAAATCCTCACGGTGACTTACACATGGTATCAATGGATTTCCAACTCTATGATCTCTATTTGATAGGGGAGAGTCCAAGAATCTATCCTTTGTCCATTCTGGACTATCGACAAACATACTTATGAGTGAGTTTTGATCTAGACCCCAATTTGGACTAGAAACTGACTTATACCATTCATCATAACTTATATCAAAGTTTATCTTATTTGGTCGAAATCCACATAACCCAGCTAATATAATACAATTTGGAGCTGTATGATTCGTATGACTCCTAATTGTA
>Ga0114918_10002576_pt1 | contig 16183 bp, 20 predicted proteins | sample LantaG_FD_87015 | JGI IMG/M metagenome (GOLD analysis project Ga0114918, IMG submission 87015) | Deep subsurface microbial communities from Baltic Sea to uncover new lineages of life (NeLLi) - Landsort_02402 metaG | ecosystem: Environmental > Aquatic > Marine > Oceanic > Sediment | place...
CACCTGTTTTTTGGGGTTTTTTTTTTTTTTTCCTTCTCTTTAATTTTTCCGAGGGTGTTTTTTTTTTTTTTTTTCTTTTTTTTTTCTTTACCATCCGCCCAACAAAAAAAAAAAAAAAAAAAAAACTTAAGGCCTCGACATCGTCAAGTCTGGAATCTTCAGCGTGCTCCCCTGGCTCACCATGGTCGTCGCGGCCAACGTCGGCGGCGCGCTCGCCGACGCGGCCATCTCGAAGAAGCTTGCCTCGGTGACGACCGTGCGAAAAGTCGCGCAGACGATCGGCTTCCTCGGACCCGCCTTCTTCCTCACGCAACTGGGCAAAGTGCACTCTCCCGCCGCGGCCGTCGGGTGCATGATGGCGGCGCAGGGCCTCGACGCGTTCTCCCAGGCGGGGCTCTACAGCAACCACGCCGACATCGGGCCGCGATACGCGGGCGTCCTCCTGGGGCTGTCGAACACCGCGGGCGTCCTGGCCGGCGTCCTGGGCACGGCGGCGACGGGGTACATCCTCAAGGCGGGGACGTGGGACGACGTCTGGGCCGTGGCGGTGGGCCTCTACCTGGTCGGGACGGTGGTGTGGAACCTGTTTGCGACCGGGGAGAGGATATTCGATTGAGTGACAGGAGGTGGGAGGTGGAGAGAGAGGGGGGAGAGAGAGAGAGAGAGAGAGAGACGAAAACAAAGAGAGAGAGAGAGAGAGAGACTTTCTTCTTCTTACTTTAATATTCAACCTCGTGTTTCTTTTGCTGCTATTGCGCGTGCGCGAAAAGGGAGAGAGAGGGGGACTTTCCCGCTCGCGGGGGTGCAAAAAGAGCAGAAAAACATGAGGAAACAAAATCCAGAAGAGGGCGAAAACAGGGGCCCTTGTGGCTAGCAGCTCGCGAAAGAACAAAAAAAAACGGTCTTCTTCGACTCTCTCCACAATTCTCTCGAGCGAGAAAGGCTCGCGCTTCTAAAATATATCTCCCTCGCGTCTTCTCACGATAACTATGAGGTCTCTTGCCAATAGCAATCTGTCTTCACCGATAGTGCCTCCGTCGCGCGGCGGCGCGAGGAAAATGTCACCGGCGTCGATCGCGGCGAGTCGCTACTTCTCCCACCGGCAATTCTCTCTTCCTGCTGTCGCTTGCTCTTCTTCTTCCTCCTCTAGACGGCGAATAGTTTCTCTTCTCGCCGCGGCAGCAGCCAGCAAGAGATCCAGGTCGCCGCTCGTGCTGCTCGGCGGCAGGACGTCAAAGTCTTCCGTCCTCGCCTGCGCTGTCGCCAGTGCGCCGGCGACGCCGACGCGCGAAAAGAGCTTTCTCGCTCGGTCGGCCGAAAACTACGCCCAAGACGACGATCTCGAGCTCCCGAGCTTCGACCCTTCGAGCGGCCTCGTCGACCTCGTCATCGCCGGGGGAGGGCCAAGTGGGCTCACAGTTGCGGAGCGCGTGTCGAGAGCCGGTGAGAATTGAAAATGGAGGACGAGAGAGGGAGAGATTGGCTCTGCCCTTTTTCTTTTTTTCCTCACCTCCGCTCTCTCTCGCTCTCTTTCAAAAAAAAAAAACTCCACTCAACCTTGACCTCTAAAAACAAATCCACTGCAAACAAAGGCTACTCCGTCGTCATCGTCGACCCGCAGCCCCTGGCCCCCTGGCCCAACACCTACGGCGTCTGGTGCGACGAGTTCGAGGCCATGGGCCTCGACGACTGCCTCGAGTTCACGTGGCCGCGAGCGAATGTTTTCTTGGACTCGACCGAGGCGGGGAAGCGCGAGCTGCGCAGGCCCTACGGCAGGGTCGACCGCAGGAAGCTCAAGAGGAGATAGTTAATACGCTGCATCGACAACGGCGTTGCCTTCGTGGAGGCCAAGGCCGAGGGGGTCGAGCATGGGGCCTCGCATTCGACGCTGAGCCTGAGTCAAGGGAGCAGCAGGAGCGGGAGCGGGAGCGGGAGCGGGAGCGGAAGCGGTGAGACCTCGACCTCCAACTCGACTGCCTCGACAAGCTCCTCGACAAAGATCGACGCCCGCGTCGTCCTCGACGCGACGGGCCACTCCCGCAAGCTCGTGCAGTGGGACCAGCCCTTCGACCCGGGCTACCAGGGCGCGTACGGCATCGCCGCGACGGTGGAGTCGCACCCCTTCGCGCTCGACTCGATGCTGTTCATGGACTGGAGGGACGAGCACACCCGGGGCTTCCCCGAGATGCGGGCCGCCAACCAGAGGACGCCCACGTTTATGTACGCGATGCCCTTCTCGCCGACGGAGGTCTTCCTGGAGGAGACGTCGCTGGTCGCGAGGCCCGCCGTCGGCTTCGAGGAGCTCCGCGAGCGGCTCGAGCGGCGGCTCGACCACCTGGAGATCAAGGTCACCGCGATCCACGAGGTCGAGCGGTGCCTGATCCCGATGGGAGAGGCGCTGCCCCGGCTGCCGCAGAGGACGATAGGCATCGGCGGCGCGGCCGGAATGGTGCACCCGTCGACGGGCTACATGGTCGCTCGCGCCTTGGGAGCGGCTCCCGGGCTCGGGGACGCGATCGTCGACGCGCTGGCGGACGAGTTCAGAATCGCGCCGAGGAGGAAAGGGCTGCTTTTCGGCTCTGTTGGCGCTGGTTCCGGTGCCTCTTCTGCTCCTTCCTCTTCTGCTCCGTCTGCTCCTTCTTCTCCCTCGAGGAGTGAACAGCAGGGGCCGTCGGCGTCTTTTTCTTCTTCTGCTTCTTCTTCTGCTTCTTCTTCTGCTTCTTCTGCTGCTGCTGCTGCTTCTGCGGCAGCGGCGACGAGCGAGGCAGCTTCGACCTCTTCTCCTCCTGCCGCCGTCTCCGCTTCGGCGCCAAAGCCGGCCCCCCTCGGAGCCGCCGACGCCGCCGCCACCGCGGCCTGGGCCTCCCTGTGGCCGATGGCCCGGCTGCGTCAGCGCGCGTTCTTCTGCTTCGGGATGGACGTGCTGCTGTCGCTGGACCTGGCAGAGACGAGGGTGAGAGAGCAGTCTTGTGTTTGAGATTTTTCTTTCCCTTTTTTTTTTAGGGTTTTCCTGCTCTCCCAGGGGTCGAGGTCCCCTTCGTGGGTGCGAACGAAGGGGGAAAAAACTCACTCCCTCCCTCCCCTCGCTCTTTCTCTCTCCCTCGATCTCTTCCGATCCGACACCAGGAGTTCTTCTCGGCGTTCTTCTCGCTCTCGGAGAAGAACTGGACGGGGTTCCTCAGCTCGCGCCTCGGCTTCTCCGAGCTGATCGCGTTCGGGCTCTCGCTGTTCGCCAAGTCGAGCAACGCCGCGAGGGCAGACCTGCTGGTCAAGGGTCTGCCGGGTCTGGTCGTGATGCTCGCGCAGCTGGCGACGATGAAGGCGGTGAGGAGCGAGAAGCGGTAAGGAGGGAAGGAGGTGAGGAGGTGAGGAGGAGACAAGCGCGAGAGGGAGAGAAAGTAGAAAACGTTTTATCTCTTTTCTTCTCCGTATTCAATTTGCCATTTATAAATCTTTTTTGTGATCAGAAAGGCGTTCCAGGTTCGATTTCCGTTTTCCAGCAGGAGAGAGAGGGGGGGCAGAGCGAATGCGAATGCGAAAAGAAAAGAAAAGACGTATCGAAACAGGAAGAATTTTTTTTTAAGTTTGAGCAACCCTAGTTTGCATGTTTTCGAGATTTTAAAATAAAGAAAGAGAAGAAAGCGCAAGTCTTTCTTCAGCTCCTCCTCCTTCCTGCCCTTTCACTCCGTGCCTTCTCCTGCCATCGCCTTCTCGAGAGAGCCCTAGCGCTCCCCCATCTTCTCTTCTTTCTGCAGCTCGGAGCGCTCCTGGACGGTCTTGCGCAGCGTGAAAAAGGAGAACGAAAGAGCGCCGGCCGTCGCGAGCGCCAGGGCTCCCAGAAGAGGGTACACGTCGGGCCTCACGGGCAGCGGCAGGCGGCTCTTCGGGGGCATGGCGAGGGAGAGAGGGAGAGAGAGAGAGCAGAGCGCGCGCGAGAGAGATGAAGAGAGCGCGCGCGCGCGAGGAACGAAGAACAAAGGGAAAGAGAGGGCTCGAGTGTTTCGTCTGTGGTAAAAAAAACCCGTCGTCGCCTTCAAAAGGCGACAACGTTTTTCATTCTTCACTTTTTTTTCTCCTCTCTCTCTCTCTCTCTCTCTCTCTTTACTCTTTCTTCCACGCGCCCCGCAGCTCGCTTAACAGAAAACCATGCCGCCTCCGCCCCAAAAGCCCGCGGGACTCCTCGCCTCGCGCTGGTGGGAGAACCACGCGCAGGTCGCCCTCACCTCCGTCTTTGTTCTGTGGGGCACGTGGCTCGCTGCGAAGAAGTTCTGGAGGGACAACCCCGAGGAGCTGAGGCACGACCCGCTCTTCGAGGTCCACCGCGACGAGCCGCAGGAGACGACGGGGTCGAAGCACCCTGCCTCGGTGGCGATCTCGAAGAAGGCGGGGATGGTCGTCGAGGCAAAACCCGGCGACCGCGACGCGGATCCCATCGCCGCGCACTCTGGAGGGTCTCCGCTGGTCACAGGGGTGTTCCCCAACGCGGCGATCACCAAGAGCAGGATCGGGGACGCGACGCCTGCGGGCAGGCGCGCCGCGGAGAAGGAGGCCGAGAGGGCGAAGAAGTAAACAGTTTTTTGTCTTTCCTCTCCCTCAAAACACGCTTTCTTCTAATTTCCCGCGGCGGGCGCGTGCGCGAGAGAGAGAGCTGAGAGCGCAAACAAACAACACGCCAACGTCTAGGAGAATGAATGAACGATGATAAGACGTGCGAGAAGCTAGCTCGCTTGTTTTTTTTGGTGTTTAAAATAAAAGAAGAAGGAGAAGAGGAAAAGAACTTATTTTCTCTCTCTTTTCTCCCTCTGGTTTCCGTCACTCTCTGTCTTTTCACGAAACCGAAAATCCCCCTTCTCTAGAAGAACGGAGGCAGCATGATGTACCTCTTCGGGTACCTCTCCCTGCCCTCGAGCCCGTCGAACGTCTTCCGAAGGCGCGCGTGCTTCGCCTTGGCCCAAAGAGCCATCTGCGCCGCGCCGGCCGCGATGAACAGGAAGCCCGCGACGGTCTTCGTGGCCAGCGTGAACAGCACCCAGCCGTAGATCTCGAACGTGTAGTTGGCGCAGGTGAGGCCCCCGACGAGGGGGATGTCGAAGGGGAACCCACGGGGGACGGCGTACCCGGTCGACTTCCCCGGGGGACGCAGGTTGGCGAGGATGACGTGCGCGCGAGCGTTGCATAGCTGGCACAGAATCGCCAGAGCGAACAGGAACACGGCCCTGTCTGCCGGAGGGGAGGTGTAGTTCGGGTGGTTGACGAAGTAGGAGACGAAGGCGGCAAAGCCCCAGTAGTAGGAGCAGTTCTTGAAGAGGTTGGTCAGGGGCATGGTGCCGTGCGAGAAGCTATAATTTTTTTTGTCGGTGAGATTTTCGATTTCGAGGTTGAGAGTTTTGATTTTTTTTTGTTCCGAGAGGACGCAAAAAGACACCACCACCCTCTCTCTCTCTCTCTTTCTCGCCATCAATATCAAAACTACTCACCGGTGCACGAAGAAGGTCTCGAAGATGCGCTTGGCGTAGTGGAACGTCCAGTACCCGAGAGCAAGCTTCTGCACCTGCGTCTTGGCCGGGATTCCTCCCGAAGAACCTCCTCCCCACCTCGAGGGCGCCGTGGCCGCCCACGGGTAGACGGCTTTCGGGAAGAAGTAGATGAGAGCGTAGACGAGAGCCGGGCCGAAGTACTCCCAGAAGAAGACGGTCGAGTACCCGATCTGCGGGCCCAGGTCCTTGAAGGTCAACTCGGACCCGTCGCGGACGCCGAACTCGGAGAGCTTCTTGCCTCCGGGGGCGAGCGCGGCGGGCTTGCGCTCGCCCGGCTGCAAGGGGAGCGTGAAGCGCTGCCTCGAAGGATAGTACTTGGGCTTGGCAGCTGCGAAGGCGGCCCTGAGGTCGTCGACGGTGGCCTGGAGGGGCGGGAGGGGCGAGAGCGAGGAGAGCGAGGAGGAGAGAGGAAGAAGGAGTTTTGGTGAATTTTTTTGGGGAGATGGAGGAGATCGAGGTGGAGGAGGTCGAGAGGAAAAGGGGAAAAAAGACGAAACTCGATGGTGCCCGCTGACAAAGCGGTAGAGAATTGAAACCATCGGCGCCCGGATGCTTGCTCTTTTCTGCGCGCGTTCGGCTTTTGAGACGCTTCTGGGCGCAGAGACGGAGATGAAGTATCGAGCCACTGTGGATTAGGATCCAGCAAGTGCTCTCTTCGATACAAAAACGGGGCGAGAAGGATTCGGGAGAGAGAGAGAAGACTGGCGCGCCCGAAAGAAAACCATCGCGCAAACGGTCGCAAGAGAAGAGTTTCCCCCCTCATTCTTCCGTCCCTTCTCGCTCATCCAATCCCTCTTACCGACGAGTCGACCTTGAGGGTCGCCAGCGTCGAGCCGCCCTTGGACTTGATGACGACGGAGGGCATCTTGGATGTAGACGAAGGAATGAGAATTCGTTCGAAAAAAGAAAGAGAAAGAGTGAAGAAGTGCTTTCTTCACTCTTTTGCTCGCCCAGGCCCAACCATCGACGATGGCGTTCCCTTCTTGTCACTCGTTGCCGCGCTCTCCTCCCTCGCCTGGCGTAACTATGCTCCGAAACCGCGCCGTGGCGACCAACAGGGCCCATCTGCTGTCCTCGCCGATGACGAGACCGCGAGCGCTCGCCACGCCGACGATGGCAGCAGCAAGCAGCAGCAGCAGCAGCAGCGCCGCCTCCACCTCCTCCTCCTCCTCCTCCTCCTCCTCTCCCTCCTCCCTCCCTTCCCTGAAGTCCCAGCTCCTCCGCCTCGTCGCCAGGATCGAGGAGAAGGGAAACAGCGCCGACCCCTCGGTCTCCGACGCCGAGCGGCGAGCCGTCCTCCGGGCCGTCGAGTCCCTGGAGAGTCGAAACCCGACGCCGAGGCCCGCTGCGGCGCCCGCGTCGTCGCGGCTGCTGTCCGGGGAGTGGGCGCTTCTGTACGTCGGGCCCGGCACGGTCCCCGCGGAGACGGAGGAGGAGAAGATGCTGGCAGGAGCAGCAGCAGCAGCAGCAGAAACAGCAAAGGAAACGGAAGCGGGAAAAGGAGGAGGAAACAGCAGCGGCAACAGCAACAGCAACGCCGCGGGCGCGGAATGGAGGAAGAGGAGCGGCGGGCTCGACGGGCCCGTGCTCTCTGCTCTCTCCCCTCTGGCCTTCAAGGGAAAGGTCGTCAAGCGCACGGGCGTCTCGCAGGTCATCGACGTCTCCGCAGGGACCATCTCCAACGTTGCAAGCTTCGCCCTCTTCAACGGGAGCAAGCAGGGGTACCTGGACGTGAAGGGGAGCGTGAAGAAAGCGCAAGGCAGCGAGACCAGAGTCGACGTCGAGTTCGAGGCAGCCGAAGTCTGTGTCCCTCCCTTCAAGTTCTCGATTCCTCTGTCGTGGGCGAGACCGAAAGGGTGGGTGGAGACGACTTTCCTCGACGAAGAGCTCCGAATCGGGAGAGGCGACAAGGGCTCGGTCTTCGTGACTGCCAGGAGAAAGGGGCAGAAGTAAAAAAAAGGGGAGGAGCAGAAACAAAAGCTGTTTTTTTCTTTGGTTTTCCATTTTGTCACACAAAAGAAGAAGAAAAACGAAACCGCGAAAGAAACAAAGTCATCTACAGCCTCTTCCTCAACAGCAGCCTCCTCTCCTGCCCGAAAAAGGCCAGCAGACCCCCGTCCCTCCCTGCCTCCTTAAACCCACTTTTTGAATAAAGCCTCCCCGCGGGTCCGTCGGCATCCTGCAGCCTCAGATGCAGGAAAACGTCCTCGGCTCCCGCGACGCGTGCCGCGTCTGCGGCCGCTTCCAGCAGCGCCGCGCCGATCCCCTTGCCGCGCAGGCGCGGGTGTACCGCCATGTTGCACAGGTACGCGGCGTCGTCGGGAGGGTTGAGCGTCAAAGATTTAGTGCGCGTGGAGCCCGAGAAGGAGACCTCGACGGATCCGGCGAGGACGCCCGGAAGGGGATTCTCCCGAGGGGGCCGAGGCGGCCGTTCTGCTGCCGCTTCTTCCGTTCCGTCTGCTGCGCTTCTCGCTAGCAGCGCTGAGAGCAGGGGCGGCGGAGGGGGCAAGAGTTGGGCGTCCTCCTCGTCTTCGGAGAGCGCCGGCGAAGAAGCAGCGGCGAAGGCAGCGACAGCCGCGGCAGCAGCAGCAGCAGCAGCAGCAGCAGCGGAGACACCCAGCATCTCCTCGTCCTCGCCTCCCTCCTCTTCACCGACGCCTCCTCCCCCTCCCCTCCCCTCTTCCTCCTCCACAAAGCGCGCCCCGAGCACGACCGCCGCGGGAGAGAGCCGCGTGTGGGCCCTCAGGTACGAGACGATGTGATTCCGAAGCAGCCTGCGGTACTTGGCCGGGTAGCCCATCGCCGCCGCGAAGCCGTCCGTCAGGAGGGACGCCGCGTCCGAGATCTCGGGCTGGAGCAGCGGGCGGACGAGGACAAAGGGGGCGGAAGGGAACGTTGCCTCCTCCTCCTTCTCCTCCTCCTCGGAGGAGGATGACGAAGAGCTCGCCGCCGCCGCCGAGAAGAAGAAGAAGGAGAAGAAGAAGACGAGGAGGAGGAAGAGGCGGAGGAGCTCGGAGAAGAGCCCGACGACGGGAGCGCGCTCCGCCTCTCGAAGCCCCCGAAGATCGGGCAGAGCGGCGGCGGAGGGTCCCTCGAAGCGGCGTCGTCCGCGAAGGCGCGGAAGCGGACTCGCTTGGGGCGCAGGCGCGCCGCAGCGGAGAGGTCGGAAGAGGCCGCCGACGACGAAGGGAGGCGAGAGAGAAACTCCCCGTCCTCCTCTTCCTCTTCCTCCTCGTCTTCGTCGCCGTTTCCGTCGGGAGAGCCTGGGATCGGGGGCAGTTTATCAAACTGGCTGCCTCCCAGGGCTCTCGCCGGGAGGCGGGAGGGGGCGCCGCGGCGGAGGGCGGCGTGCCGGGGAAGAGAAGGAAGGGAAACAGAGCTCGGGGTCGGCGAAGGTGAGAGCCACGACGCCGGCGGCGGAAGAAGAGGAAGCTGATGGCTCGCCCGACGGTCGTCTCCCGTCGCCGCCGCTGCTCCGCCGCTGAAGGCGTGCGTGTGCACTCCGCGCTGTTGGAGCGTTGCTGCCGCCTGGCCGTGACATCGAGCCCTGCTGCCGGAGGGGCCCTGCGGGCGCGACGAAGAGGGCCCGGCGCGGCGATGCATTTCCGGTCGATGAAAAGAAGAGATAGCGGCAACGAGGAATGAAAAATGGGTTTTTAAATCTGACGCTGCAAAGCCTAGCCTCCTCCTCTCTCCCCCTCTCTCTTGGTGTCCCGCCGCCCTTCACTCCCTCTCTCCCCCCGCGCGCGGCAGCTCCACCAGGAAAGCGCACTTTGTCCTCTTTCGAATGAAGTTGGTTTTTTTATTTTTTAACTTACTTCACCACTCCTCCATCGCCTCTCCTTCGCCCCCGCCCCCTTGTCCTCCCCTACCTCCGCCGCCGCCGCCGGCCGCGGCCCCACCGACCTCCCCGTCGGCGCTGCTGTACCGAGCCCCGTGCTTCGCGTCGTACTCCTCGTACCGCCTCACCTCGCCCGGCTCGACCGAAGGGCGGGCGACCCTGGACGCAGCGGCGAAGTCGCGGAGGACGACGGGGCGCAGGTCCGCGGCCGTCAGCGCCCCGAGCCGCTGCTGCGCCGCCGCCGCCGCCGAGGCCGCGCCGGCGCCGCCCCCCTCTCCGCCCCCGGCGCTGCTCCTCGTTCCGGGCAGCGAGCCCCGCAGCGCGTCCCGCACGGGGCCCTGACACGCCTCCTGGATCAGGGCGCGCATGTCGGAGCCCGAGTATCCCGCGGTCCTGGCGACGACGCGGGCGACGTCGGAGGAGGTCAGGGCGTGGACGACGCCGCCGGCGCCGGCGCGCGTCTTCGGTTTCTCCCCCTCGCTGCCTCCTCCTCCTCCTCCTCCTCCTCCTCCCTCCCCTCCCCCCTCGCCGTCGCCGCCGTCGTCGACGGCCCCGCCAAACGCCCGCAGCACCATCGCCCTCCTGGCCTCGTCGCAGGGCAGCGGCACGTACAGCTGCTTCGGCATCCGCCGCCTCGCGGCCTCGTCGAGCTCCTCGGGCCGGTTGGTCGCGCCGATGACCAAGACCCTCCCGGGCGGCCTCGCGGCCCCGTCGCCGTCCCTCTCGTCGCTCCTGCCGCCCCCGCTGGCGCACCCCTCCATCTGCACGAGCAGCTCCGTCTTCATCCGCCTCGACGACTCGTGCTCCCCGTCGGCCTTGCGCGCCGACAGCAGCGAGTCGATCTCGTCGACGAAGACCACCGCGGGCGCCAGCGCGCGCGCGACGGCGAAGAGCGCGCGCACGAGCTTCTCGCCCTCGCCGATCCACTTGGAGGTCAGCGAGCCCGCCGAGATCGAGAAAAAGGCCGCGTCGACGTTGGCGGCCACGGCCCGGCCCAGCAGCGTCTTCCCCGTCCCCGGGGGGCCGAAGAGCAGGAGGCCCGCGGGCGGGGCGCGGGCCCCCGTGAACAGGTGCGGGTTGAGCATCGGCCAGACGGCGAGCTCGTGCACGGCGCGCTTGGCGCCCGCCTGCCCCGCGATGTCGTCCCAGGAGACGCTCGGGGCGTCGTCGAGGAGCTCGTTGCAGACGAGCTCGACCGTGTGGGGGTCGAGGCGCTGCAGGGAGTCGGGCAGGGGCAGGGGGGTCAGGCCGTCGGCCTGGAAGCCGTCGACGCCGAGCAGGCGGCGGGTGCGCTCGCTGAGGGGGCCGTCGCCGGAGCTCTGCTGCTGCGGCGGTGCCCGCTGTTGCTGCTGGGCGGGGACGTTCTTGCGCAGACCAGCCCCCGTGGGGGCTCCCATCGCCCTGGCGATGAACGGGGGGACGAAGCAGCCAGACGCGACAGCTGCGGGGTTCGAGGCGGCGGACGCGGCGGCGCGGTTCTTCAGCAGCCCCGGCGGCGGCAGCCCCGACGCGGCGAAGGCGCCGCGGCCGTTGGGGAACATCGACCCGCTCGAGTACTGCCCTGGCTCGCCCAAGTCGCCGAAGCCGTCGTTGTCGCCGCCGTCGTTCGGGACGGCGCGGGAAAAGCCCGCGGCCGCGCCCCCAGCCTTGGCGACCTCGGAGATCAGCTTGGAGCGCGCGGACTGGAAGCCGAAGCCTCCCCCGGCGGCGGCGGCGCGACCGGCGGCAGCGGGAGGAGCTCGAGGAGCGGGAGCAGGGGCGGGCGCTCCTCCATCGTTGTTCGCCCAGCGCTGCTGCTGCTGATGCCTCCGCTGCTGCGGGGGCTGCTGCTGCTGCTGCTGCTGCCTCTGTTGCTGCGCAGGCTGCTGCTCCTGCTGCGGCGGCGGCGGCGGAGGAGGGGCAGCGACGCCCGTCTCCCCCTCTGCCGAGTAGAAGCCCTTGACGACGCCCTGCGAGTCTCTCTTGGGGGCGCTGGCGCGATCGAAGGAAGGAACGGGCTCGCTGTTGGCTGCAAAAGAGGACCCCAGGGGCTGCCTCTGAGAAGGAGGAGGAGGAGGAGGAGGCGAAGGAGAAGCAGCGGCGGCGGCGTGTTGGGCCCGGAGGAGCGCCGCCCTCCTCCCGGCGAGGAGGAGCGCGACGCTTTCGCTTCCGCCGCAGCCGCCTTCTCCTCCTCCTCTCTCTCCTCTCCTCGGGGCCTTGCGCGGGGGGGGCTTCCCCGCCGCGAAGAGCAGGCCCATGTTGCGCACGGCGGCCGAGGCCGACCCGGAGAGGCGGAGCCTGGCGGCGAGGTCGGCGACGGCGGTCGAGGCCGAGGAAGAGGGGGAGGACGGAGAGCGGCGGTTGTCGCCGCCGAAAAAGATGAGCCGCTCTCCTCCTCCCTCTGCCGCCGCCGCCGCCGCTTGCTGCTGCTGCTCCTCAGCAGCCGCCGCCGCCGCCGCAGCCCTCTCCACGGCCAGAGCGTGCAGCCTCCGCCCGCAGCGATCGCGCAGGGCCCTGCCGTGGGCCTGCGTGGTCACGGAGAGGCAGCCCTCGGCCTGGAGGAAGGTGAGCAGCTGGAGCCAGAGCGACTACGGAGGAGAGAGGGTGTTTTTTTTTCTTTTTCAAACGTGAGCGAACGAAGCCTGAAGACGACGATGATGAAGGAGGAAAAAACGCAGCCTCCTCTCTGTCTCTCTTTCTCTCTCTCCACTCTCACCTGCGCCCCGGCCAGGTCGCCGCTGCGCTCTGCGTGCTCTGCGCCGAACAGTAGCGAGCGGAGGCGCTCCCCCTTGGCGGCGAGAACGGCGGCGGAAGAAGACGACGAGGAAGGGGAATGCATCGGATGCGGAGAAGGGGCGTCGACCTGCATCTCGTCTTCTCTTCTTTCTGCCTCGGCAGCCTAGGAGAGGGCGAATGCTTGTCTCTCGGGAGGGAGACGAGCGAGCCGAGGCGGACAGAAAGAAGGAGAAGAAGAAGAAGGGGAAGCAGGCGCTGAGAGCAAAAATAAGTTTTGTTTGCTTCTTTCGCTTCGACGAAGAATGAAACTTGGCCGGGAAAATAAAAACACTCATTTCAAGAAAAAAAAGAACGATGGCCGCGTTGGCCGCGGCGACGGCGCGCCTTTCCTTGCCTCAGTTCGTCCCGCTTTCGATACGCAAGACTCGAACACCGACATACTCTCGAGCACATTCTCAATATGCGAGAGCCCCCAGCGAGCCCCCGAAGAAACTACCCTTTCCCATGCCGACTTCACCGTCTCCGTCATCCCTGCCAGCCGCGGCGCCCCCTCCTCCGCCCTGGCCCCGCGCCGTGAGCCTCGACGTCGAGTTCTCCCACTACCAGAAGCAGCCCGGCGGTGCCTGCGACGCAGAGAACGACGACGGGCTCGTCCTCCGCGTCCCGGCGGACGTCGCCGTGGTGAGCGACGAGGGGCGCGTGCTGCTGCGCGCTCTGGTCTCGCCGCCGCCGGCCGTCTCCGCTGCCACCGCCGCCACCGCCGCCGCTGCGCGAGCGTACCGCTGGGTCGGCGGCGTGCCCCGCGAGGAGGCGGAGTCTGCGCAGGGCCTGGCCCTCGACCTGGTCGCGCGGGAGCTCGCGCGGATCCTGTCGGGGGGCTGCCTGCTCGTCGGGCATGGCGTGCGGGGCGACCTGAGGGCTCTCGGCGGCGCCGTCGTCGCTGCCGCTTCGGGGCCTCCGAGCCCCTCCGCTCCGCCTCGTCCCGCTGCTCCGGCTTCCCCCCCTCTTTCGGTCGCGGCCTCGCGCTTCAGGGACACCAGCACGAGCCCGGGGCTGCTCAAGGTGCAGAGGCACAGGAAGTCGTCGTCGAGGAAGCTCGACGAGCTCTTCCTCGGGGCGTTTGGGCTCGAGCTGCGCGGGGGGGCTGCCGCGGCGCGCCGCTCCGGCCCCTCTGGTCCTCCCTCGCCGTCTCCTTCCTCGCCGTCTCCTCCCGCCTCTTCTTCCGCCTCTTCTTCTTCCGCTTCGCCTCCTCCTCCCGGAGGAGGAGGGGGAGTTCGCCATGACCCAGTCGCCGACGCCGCAGCATCGATGGCGCTCTATGTAACTTTTGTCAAGGGGACGCTCGACGACGCAGCCTCTGCGGCAGAGCTCGAGTTGATGGAAAGCGAGAGAGTGCTGCAGGAGTTTCGAGCGAGAGGGAACAGTTTGTAAATTTTTTGTGTCAGTGAATTAATTACACTACAAGAAAGAATTCAGGTAAGAGACTAGGAGAAAGCGAGAAAAAAAAAATGCAAAATTGGTTGAGCAAGCGATGGGGGCAGCAATAAAAGGGACACAGTGGTTGGTGGGGGTTGGGAAGAATGTGTGTTTAGGGGGGTTGGAGAATTAAAAAATTCTCTTCTACCACTTCTGCACCTGCTGCACCTCGGACAGCCTCGACTTGAGCCTCCTGCTCAGCACCGACACCGACGACGCCTCGTCGTTGACGGCGGCGGCGGCGGCCCCCCCGCTGATCGCGATGGAGCCCTTGAGCGGCTCGGCGCGCGAGCGCATCCGCGCCGCGGCCGGGGCGAAGTAGGCCCTGAGGGCGTCGGGCGCGTCCGCGGCGCTCTGCACCCCCAGCGCGCGCGCCGAGGACGCGACGGCCGCGGCGGTGCCCCACGCGGCGAGGACCGTGCCCCACAGCAGGGCGCGGCCCGGGGTGTAGATCGGCATCAGGCGCAGGCCTGCGACGAGGGGCGTCTCGACAGAGTGCTTGGCGACGCGGGCGGCGCGCGCGGCCTCGAAGGCCGTGAGGTGGCGCACGGGCTCGTTGGCGAGGCGGCGGCCGTCGGCGACGCTGAAGATGGACGCCGGGCGGCTCGCCGGAGAGGAAGAGGAGGAAGTCGAGACGGAGCGGGAAGACGCGGCGCTCGTCGGGGCCGGGGCCGTCGAGGTCTCGGTCGGGCTGACCCACTTTGCCCTCCCGAGCGAGACCCTGGTCCCGAGCAGCCACGCGTCCGCCGCCGCGGCCCCGCCTCGCGCGGTCGGCAGCGTGCCTGGCACATAGCGGAAGGCGGCCTCGGCGGCGGGGCGCTTGGTGACGACGCGGGTCGGGACGAAGTCGGGCGAAGAGAAGGAAGACGACGACGAGAAAACCGACGACGACGCTGCGGCCGACGACGCGGCCTTGGCAAACGCCTCGATGGCCGCGGCGTCGAGCACTCCCTTCGCGACCAGGTCGCGCACGCGCTTCTTCAGGGCCGCGCTCGTCGCGTCGCGGGCGAACTTGGACTCCTGGGCCAGGCCGAGGGCGGAGAGCGAAGCCATTGTGTTTCGGTGATTGATTCCTCAGTCGAGGGACGGAAGGAGGGGTCGACGACGCTCCGGCGCTGCAGCACTTTGGAAAGCCGATTCTTTGCAATCTGGTTTCAAGCCGTTTCGCTTCGACACGGCTTCTCGTGTGTCTTTCTCGGCTTAACTTCTGCGACGGAGAGAGAAAAAGTGTCGGCGGAGTTTGCGTGCGAAAAGGTCCTGGCGGAGGAAAGGGCGAACGGCGGAGAATGGGGGGGATGGGAACGTGAGAAAGAGAGAGAGGGAGGGTGTTTGTGAGGGTATTGACGGACGGACGAGGACGAAAAGAGAATTTCTCTGAAAAAAAAATCCGCGACAGGCCCGCTGCACAATTTCAACTTCCGCCTTCTCCACCTCCCCCCTTGCCTTCTACGCCCCCCCCCTTAACCTTCTCGGCTGCACGCTCGTTCTGTCGCGCCAGGTGCGTTTTCTCTCCGTTGGGAACAGCAGCTGACTGGCTGGCTGCGTTCTACTGCCTGTGGAGCGCCGTCGTTGTGGAAGATGAAGGGAGCGAGGGCGACGCCGCCGTGTCCCTGCTCTTTCTCTCTCTCTCTGCTGCGGCGGAGGCTGCATTCGAGTCCCTCGAACGACTTTGACGCCCCTTTTTTGCCTCGCCCCGGCCCGCAATACGATGACGCCTCCCTCGCGGGACGTCACGCGCGTCGCGTGTTCCACGCCCGCGTCGGCAGAAAGAGAAGGGAGGCGCTGCTTCACCTCCGCGCGACGCCGGAAGAAAACGGCTCTCGAAGGAGAGAATCGAGACGGACGTTTTGCTTTTTTTTTTCCGCCCTCGGAGGGTCCAGTAAAGGCGTTGCCCCGATGACAAGCAATGCCGCCTTGGCGACCCTCCTGCCTCCTTCCACCCCTCTTCTGCTCCCTCCCTTCCCTGGACGGCCACATGCAAAACTTTCCACCGTCAGAAAGAGGCGTAGAAGTATCGCAGAGGCAGCAGAAGAGGAGTTTCCGGGCGGGGTGATTGCTGGTGTCCGATTTCGTTCTTCATCTTCGGCGGCTCTCGTGATTTCAATTCAACTCACCTTTCTTCCCTCAAAAAAAAACGTCCAGACTCCTCGCCTCTAAAAGAAAAATGTCCTACGTCTACGCCTCCCTCTCCCTCATCGGCCTCTGCGCCCTCGCCGGCGCCGGCGTCGGCATCGGCTCCGGCGTCGCGATGATGGCCAGCGCGATGGCCGAGGAGGAGAGCAAGCAGAAGGCGTCGGAGGGCTCCTTCGCCGCTGCCTCCCCGCAGGAGCGCAAGCCCGCCGCGCAGGGAGCCCGCGGGTTTGCTGCCTCGGCCAAGTAGAGAGAGGCTCGGTCTTCAGTTGTTTTTTTAGCTCGTAGGGGAAAATAGAACCCATTCTTTCTTCCTATTTTTACTGCTTCGCGAGCCATACAAAACATCAAGAGCAAAGAAAACAACGCGACAGCAAAAGAGTGCCTGGTGGCGGCGGGGGGGGGGGGGGGGGGAAAGAAAAAAGAAAAAAAAGGGAGACGGTCGCCCCCCCCCCCCCCCGCGCACCCACCCCCCCCCCCACCA
>Ga0114918_10002577_pt1 | contig 16181 bp, 23 predicted proteins | sample LantaG_FD_87015 | JGI IMG/M metagenome (GOLD analysis project Ga0114918, IMG submission 87015) | Deep subsurface microbial communities from Baltic Sea to uncover new lineages of life (NeLLi) - Landsort_02402 metaG | ecosystem: Environmental > Aquatic > Marine > Oceanic > Sediment | place...
CGTTCTGAGAAATGGCAAGAGTCAGAAAACGGAGAGAGGTTTACAGAGTTGTCGGATGAGATTGAAAGCATTAAAGATGATGCATTATACTCAATTGACGAGGCGATGTCTCGAATTGACGAAATTACAGAACTATAAAACAAACAAACACAAAAACAAAACAAAATGAAAAATTTTATTACATCAATACCAACTAAAGACCAAACAATTATAACCCTAGAGGCTAGAGAGCATGAAATTTGGACTGAATTAAAATTAATTAAGGGAAACGGTCAGAAAGCAAATTTAAAAAGAATGGGTTTAAAAGGTAAATTGTCAGCGTGTCAACAATCACAATCTTTACATTATGATATTTTAAAGAGAAAAACAAGGTTTAACGCCTAAAAGTGTTTATTAAAATAACAATTTAAAACTTAACAAAATGAAATTAAGCAAACACAAACAGAATTTAAAAATTGAGGGTAGTAAGGTTATTTCTTACGTTACCCACGTGGCAAACATTAAAGGCGAGGAATTGGAAGTACTGGGATACTGGAGTGCCACAACGACAAGACATATAAACTTTGTCGCGCAAGAATTAAACTTAACAATAAGAAGAAATGGAACAACAAACATAAACTAAGAAACAATGATAAAAAGCAAAGAAACATTTATTGAGTTAAGAGAGGCGGAGGAACATTTCCGCCAAATCTTAACGTACTTAGGAGAGGACACTTCCAGAGAAGGCCTTAAAGAAACGCCTAAAAGATATATTAAATTTATGAAGGAATTTTTAGAGCCTAAGGAATTTAATTTTACTACATTTGACGCCGAGGGAACTGACGAAATGATAATACAAACTAATATACCTTTCTATTCTATCTGCGAACATCACACCGCTCCATTCTTTGGGGTTGCGAATGTCGCATATATTCCAAACGATAAAATAGTTGGATTATCTAAGTTAGCGAGAACGGTTGATTTATATGCTAATAGATTTCAGAACCAGGAACGCATTACTTCGCAAATTGCTGAACGCATTACAAAGGAATTAAACCCTTTAGGAGTTGCGGTAACTTTAAAGGCTCAACATCTTTGTATGTGTATGAGAGGAGTAAAGAAACACGATACCTGGACAATGACAAGCAAGATGACTGGGGTGTTTAAAAACGATTTGAACGCTAGAAACGAATTCTTAAACTTAATTAGATAAACTATGTGTTCAATTCTAGGAGGTACAAAGTTTAACGAATACGCTTTAGAAGTGTATCTGAACGCTAAAGATAGGGGAAGAGATTATACTGGTTTATCCCAGTACGGAGATTTGTGGATTGCAAATCATAGAGCGACCCCAACTAACGAAAAAGAAAATCCAGTACAGAACCAGCCTTTTGGTAAAGGCTTTAAGATAGTTCACAATGGAACAATATCTAACGACGAGGAATTAGGAGTCGGAGAAGGCAGAATAGATAGTGAAGCGATTTCAAATGTAATTAATCCAGAGAATATTCATACAATAAAAAAATCCTTGGAAATGATTAAAGGCTCTTTTGCTATTGCAGTAATGAAAAAAGATGAGATTATTTTGGCGTGTAATTATAAGCCAATATTCTATATTGAAAAAAACGGAGAAATGTTCTTCAGTTCTTTGAAATGGCACCTTGGGAAAGATGCTATAAGAGTAAAGCCTTATTCTATATTAAATTTAATGACAAAGGAAAGTGTAGATATAGATAGAAATCAGCCAAATAAAGCGATTATAATTTGCTCAGGTGGATTGGATAGTACTTCAATTATTGGGTACGCTAATAAGAAACACGATGAGATAAAACTAATTCACTTCAACTATGGATGCAAAGCCACAAATAAAGAAATTGAGGCAGTTAATAAAATCGCTAATTATTACAAATGTGAATATGATGTAATAGACCTGGATTATAATAAGTTTAAAGGCAATAGTACTCTCTTTAAAGATGCGGATGTGAAAAGCGGAAAAGCGGGTGTTGAGTATGCTTTAGATTGGGTACCTGCGAGGAATTTAATTATGCTTTCTATTGCGACTGGATATTGTGAAGCCAATGACTATGGATATATCTATTTAGGTTCTAACTTGGAAGAGTCAGGAGCGTATCCAGATAACGAAGAACAGTTTATAATTGATTTTAATAATCTACTTTATGGCGCGGTGAACAATGGATTCAAAGTTGAGATTGTTTCGCCACTGGGAGGATTAATGAAAAAAGAGATTGTTGAGTTTGGAAAAAAATGGGGTAGTCCAATATCATTATCTTGGTCGTGCTACAATGGAGGTGATATTCATTGTGGAGAGTGTGGCCCTTGTTATATGAGAAAACAAGCATTTAAAAGGTCAGGAGTTTTAGATAAAACAGAATATAAAATATAAAATTATGAAAATCTATTTCGCGTGTACTGGGAAGGAAGAGGCTGGATATCTTATTAAAAACGATATGAAAGATATTTTGTGTTCTTTCCATTACTACAAAACAAGTCAAGAATATATAAAAGACTTAATTAGCCAAGAAGGAGTTGATTTATTTATTGATTCTGGTGGGTTTAGTGCAGACACTCTAGGAACTCCAATCAATATGGACGCCTATTGCCAATTTTTAATAGATGTAAAGGCGACAAACTATGTCGTCCTTGATAGCATAGGTGACGCAGATAAAACGAGCGCAAATCTCGAATATATGAGAACAAAGGGATTATCTCCATTTCCGGCCTTTCATATGGGAGAGACAGAGGATTGGCTTATTAAGTATATTAATGAGAATGATAAGTTAGCTTTAGGAGGGATGGTAGGTGGTTCAATCACTGAATTACAAGAATGGTTGGATAACGTATGGAGCACAATACTAAGAATTAAACCCGAAATAAAAGTTCACGGATTTGGAATAACAAGTCCAGAGATAATGAAGCGGTATCCTTGGTATTCTTGTGACTCTAGTTCCTTTAAATCAGGTAAACGATTTGGAAGATTAATCCATTACAATAGCCATTTGAAAAAATTCTATACAAAGGAATTCAATTCCTGGGTGCAAAAGTATTCAGTTGAAAACAATTTGCCAGAAATATTAACGGACTCTAAATTGCGATATGAAATTACAGATGTCTTTGCGGCAAATTCTTATAATCAGTTTGTCATAGACGAATGCAATACAGATAGGCGATACGAACATTTAACACATCAAACAAAATTATTTTAATATGTATATATCAACAAAAACATTTGACAATTATAGCGTGGCACTAAGACAACATAAGGCCGGGCATTCACATTGCCAACTTCTTCACGGATATGCGCTTAGGTTTAAGGTTTGGTTTACTGCAAACGAACTAGACGATATGAACTGGGTTGTAGATTTTGGAGGCTTTAAAAACAATGGGTTAAAAGAATAGATGAACTATATGTTTGACCACACCACGTTATTAGAAAAAGATGACCCTTATTTAGATTTATTCCAAAGTGTTCCGGAGATTTGCAGTTTAAGAGTGATGGACAAAATGGGATGCGAGTCCCTTTCCAAATTAGTGTTTGAAAAGTTTAACGATGTATTAAGTAAAACAGACGCCGGACGGTGCAAAGTAATAAAAGTAGAATGCTTTGAAAACGATAAAAATTCAGCAATATATGAAAAATAGAAATTTAATAATTAGCGAACTGTTCTACTCTATACAAGGAGAAGGACAAACAATGGGATTTCCAGCGGTATTCTTAAGATTATCAGGGTGTAATATACTTTGTAAAGGTAAGGGGTGGATATGCGATTCTATAGAGGTATGGAAGAAAGGAATTAAAACTCCATTTGAAGAAGTGTTAGATAGTGATTTAGTGCAAAGACTAGACAATGGCGCTCACTTAATTATAACTGGCGGAGAACCACTATTGCACCAAAAGAAAATAGTAGAGTTCCTAGAGTGGTTTAAACAAGTAAATGGGTGGATACCTATTGTAGAAATAGAAACAAATGGAACAATCATACCAATTGACGAATTGATTAAATTAGTTGCCTACTGGAATTGTAGTCCAAAACTTTCAACAACTGGAGAAACAAGAAAAAGAAGATACAACGAAATAGCATTAAAGAAAATACAGGCACAGAAAAATTCTATCTTCAAGTTTGTTATCAGCGAAGAGGCAGATGTCTTAGAAATGCTAAATGAATTTGAAGTAATAAATATGAGTCAGGTTGTTTTGATGCCATCCGGAGAGAATCAAAAACTACTAAACGAAAAGAGAGAAATGGTATTGAAACAATGCATCGAACTGGGGCTAAGATATTGTGATAGATTACACATAGTGGCCTGGAACAAAAAAACAGGAGTATAAACAAATAAAAAGCAAAGATTATGAGCGCAATTCCAAACATAAAAAGAAAAAACTACAAAAACAACGAAGCACCAATAGAAATAAAGTACGGAGAACTATATTTAAAGCAATTAGAAAACTTTACAACTGGGAGGGGCATATACTTAGGCAAACAGATAGAAGTCGCTAAATGCGTGAAGTTATTAGCAGACATCGCAGAAAACTATCAATGGAATATTGATAACATAATGGACGAAAGAGAATTGGCGGAAAAGAAAAGGGAATTAATTAGGTCCTTAACTCAGGATAAGAAACTGGACTTGATTAAGTTAATAGTAGAATTGTAACCTTAATATAAAATAAAATAAACGATTTGTTCAAAGATAATAGGAGCATAAGTAGAAAAATTAGTAATTTTGTAATATAACCACTAGTCAATCTTCATATGTTGCTATTGTGTTTTTGTTTGTTTAGAGGGGGGGCGTTGTTTCCTCCCCTTTTTAACTTAAAATTAAAATAATATGAAAAACACGGAAAAGAAAAAGAAAATAATGGGCACAATACTCCTAGGACTGGGAATTGCTTTACTACCATTCGCCTACCTATTATGGGTAGCAGATAGAATAATGTTTACTATCGTACCGCAAACAGACCACCCCAAATTAATGGACTTTTTAAACAATAAATCTATCGTCTTTGCGATAACAAGAATAGTAACTCTAACAATATTAGTTTATATCGCTAAATGGGTATTTGGGCTTTAAAGAGATTAGGCGCCTGGTTAGTGCCTAGCTTATACATTATATCGGAAATAGTATATTGTTAGCCTATACGAAACTAAACACTATAAAAAAGGGATAAATGAGTTCTAAGAAGGCAATGCAAAACAGAAAGAAACAGATACTGGAGTTGTATCCGAAGAAAGCGTGTAATGTTTCAGCCGTTTGTTCAGCCGTAGGTATCACTAGAAAAACCTTTTATGATTATGTTAATTCCGATAGTGATTTTAAAGAATCCATTGAGGAATCAAAAGAAGCGTTATTAGACAATGCAGAAAGCGTTCTCCAAAAGAAAATAATGGGCGAGGATACTATTTCATTAATATTCTTTTTGAAGACTAAAGGCAAGGCCAGAGGATATACGGAGAGAACAGAAATAGAAGATTTAAGCAGACGGGAACCAATTACCGTAACCATTATTCGCCCTGAGGATTGATGCGTATCAATGCGACATCCAACTATCTATCAATTGAGGATGCTTATCAACAAAGTTTCAGAGGTATTGTTCTACCAGGAGGAACAAGGTCGGGTAAGACTATATCAGCCCTCCAATGGATTGTGATATACTGCCTTCAGAATACTGGGAAAGAAATAGCAATTTGTAGAGATAGTCTAACTAACTTAAGACGCACTCTATTAAAAGACTTTGAAGCAATATGTAGAGGGTATAATAACTATGACGCCCTCCATCCGCAGATGCATATGAATAGGTCGGAATCAACTGTTAGATTAAACGGAAATAATATATCTTTCTTTGGCTTAAATGATGACCCTATGAGAGTATATGGGTTCGCGTGTGATGTGTTTTTTATCAATGAAGCGATTAATGTTCCTAGAATATATTTGACCAACTAGAACAAAGGTGTCGTAAGTTTTGGATATTGGATTGTAACCCCTCAGAGCCTAATAGCTGGGTGTATCAATTAGATAAGCGAAAGGATGTTATTGAGAGCCGGAGTACGTACTTAGACAACCCCTTTCTTCCGGACACAATTATACGCAAGATAGAGTCCTATGAGCCAACAGAAGCCAACGACGAACAAGGGACATCAGACCCTAGAAAGTGGTGCATCTATGGGAAAGGGGAAGTGTATAAAGGGAGGGAAATAATCTTTCCGGAGTGGAGTTTGTTTAAAGACGAGCCTGAAGGATATGACTATTGTTTCTATGGTTTGGACTGGGGCTTCAACGATGCTCTTGCGTGTATCAAGTTAATCATATCGGATAAGGACTTATATATCCGAGAGATAATCTACGGCAGCAATATAGACGACTTTCAAGACGTTATAGATATCCTAAAAGGGGAGCCCTTGTTGGCTCAACAGAAAACGTATATCGTTTGTGACACCTCGGAACCTCGCTCAATACTGACGTTACAAAGGGCGGGTCTTCCAGCTATGAAGACAAAGAAAGGAGGAGGCAGTATATTGGATGGCATTAGAAAAGTAAACCAATACAACCTACACGTTCACGAAGAAAGCGAGAACATTCAAAGCGAGTTTAACAATTATAAGTTCAAGATAGACCAACGTACAGACACGATTCTTGACGTTCCAATCGACAAACACAATCACGCCTGTGATGCTATTAGATATCCCCTTATAACTTTTTTATGATAAAAAGCAAAGAACTAAGAATGATTTTTTTATATTTGTACCATAAATCTATTTTAAGTTATGGCGGAGAATGTTTTTAACCGATTAATAAAAAGTTTTCAATCAAAGACTATCAGCGTGAATTCTATGCCGAGTTCACACCATCAACAGTTAGGATTGATGGATGAATTCTTTTCTTATTTGCTAGGAACTGGGAGTGGCTTTACAAAATATACAAAAGCCTATGGAGAGAATCCTTTGGTGTATATGATTGTAAAGAAGATATCTTTTTCAACTGCATCCATCAAGCGTGTAATGTATAACGAGGAGGGTGAAGTAGTGGAGGGTTCAGTCTTACTAAACTTATTAAGAGCTCCGAATTCTGACGATGATGAAATAGAATTTAGGGAGAAGATAAATGAATTTCTTTTACTAACTGGGAACGCATTTGTAAGAATAATAAGAGGAGAGGGAGGACTAGGAGTGGAGTTAGAAGTTCTTATCACACCGAGAGTTGAAATCGTATGTAATGAGGCGACGAATACGGTAAGCGGTTATCAATACACGTTACCAAATGGAAGGATTGTTAATTATGGAGTGGATGATGTATTGCATATCAAGACGTCAAATGTCGTTAATACTGGAGAGGGCTCTATTAAATATGGTTTATCTCCGCTTCAATCAGCCTGGATAGTTGTTGCAAGTTCAATGGAAAAGCTAAAGGCAGACGCTTCTATATTCAAAAGCAGAGGGATAATAGGTATCTTAACAACGGACACAGATACTCCAATGCTAGAGCCTGAGCGGGATAGGTTGCAAACTCACTTTGATAACACTATATCAGGAGCAGAAAACTATAATAAGATTAAAGTAAGTACGTCAAAACTTAGATATCTTCAAACTGGGATGTCGCCTACAGACCTTAAATTACTGGATGGGATATTAAGTTCGTTAAGGTTATTGTGTGGCATTTATGGAATGCCTAGCGTCTTATTTAATGATACCGCCAGTAGCACATATAACAATGTAGAATCAGCTAAAAGGACGGCATATACAGACGTCTATATCCCTCTAGCAAACAAAGTAGATAAAGAGTTGTCTAAGTGGTTGTCATATCATTTAGGAGTAGATGAATATATAGAGGTTGACCTTACTTCAATAGAGGAAATTAAAGCATCTACAAACGAAGTCGCTCAGGCATTAAACAACTCACAAACGAATGTATCTACTAAGATAATGGAAAGTATGACAAGGGATGAGGTAAGAGAGTTAGTCGGCCTAGATGAGTTAGAAGAAGGCGGAGAGGAACTAACTGGGGCAACAAAGCCAAATGTCTTAATGCAAAGCAATGAAGGATAAACTAACTAAAGAGGATGTGGCCAAACTAAAGGAATTAAAGGCTAGGATACTAAAGGATAAAAAACCTATAAAAAAATGAATATAGAAGGAAAACAGTTCGCAACTAAAAAGGATTTATTTGAATACTTGCACTCTAATAAATCAGAGATATCGGAGATGAAAAAAGCATCTAAAAAAACGTATGTGAACACTCCTGGCCTAATGGTAGCTGATATGACTAAATTAAAGGCACTAAGCACCTCAATAGATAGCGATACGGATACTGTAATCAAAAGAACAATAGTTGGAAACACTTATAACTGGTTAGACAGTCACGGAGACGTTCACGTCGGAAGTACATTTGGCAAATCGTTAGGCGAACGTCAGGGCAAAATATGGCACCTACACGACCACGAGTATAAACTAACCGCAAAGGTAGGCACTCCTTTAAAAGTTTGGGAGCAAGAAGTTAAATGGACAGACCTAGGGGTTGATAAGAAAGGCAATACAACGTCCCTCTTTATGGAGTCAAATATTAAGAAGTCTATGAACGGACAAATATTTGCTGAATACAAGTCAGGAGCAATAGACCAGCATTCCGTTGGAATGTACTATGTCAAAATGGATTTAGCCATTAATGATTCCGACTACGAAGAGGAGTTTAAAGTATGGAATGACACGATAGGAAACATAGGAAACAAGTCTAAAGCAGAGGAACAAGGTTTCTATTGGGCAGTTAAAGAAGCAAAATTAATCGAAATAAGCGCGGTACTGGAGGGTTCGAATGAATTAACCCCTACAATACCAGCGGAAGATATTGAGTCGCTTAAAAGCACTCTATTAGATGAGCCGTTGAAAGACACTCACGACAGAACAGAAAAAGAATTGGACAGAGGTTCAGTTCACTATTATTAACTAATAAATTATAAAGATATGTCACAGACATTAAAATTTATGACTTTTGCTACATTCATCGAGAACAAAGGAATCTCAAATGAAGTGTTTGACGGAAAGTCATCAGACGAAAAAGTTGCTTTATTAAAAGAGCACACAACTGGCCAAGAAGCCTTCATCAAATCTATTGAGGATGATGTAAACACAAAAGTCTCAAAAGATGAGATAGTAAAACTGAAAGAAGAATTAGAAATCGTTCGAACTAGAGAAAGCAAAGCCTTAACGGAAGCGGTTTCAAAACAAGGATTGGCGATTACTAAATTGCTTGACAACTTAAAAGGAGGCGGGGAACAGTTTGTTCAATCTGCAACTCAACAAGTAAAGGCATTCATTAGCGACAATATTTCTAAGATACAAGATATCAAAAATGCAGGTCACGGAATGATTGAAATGCAAGTGAAAGCGGTAGGAGATATTTCAACTGCATCAGCAACCAATCCAGATGGAATCCCAGAATTAGCGGGTGTTCAAATGGCGCCTCCTTCAGATGTAAACTTTAGAGGAGTGGTTATTGATAGCGTGGTTAATATGTTTAACACGAATCAAGCGGTTTATGCTTATACTGAAACAACTCCAAAAGATGGAGATTTCACATTCATATCGGAAGGGGCGATTAAGCCACAGATGGATTTCAAAGTTGAAACACGCTATGCAGAGCCTTGTAAGGTTGCGGCTTATGAAGTTTTGACAGAGGAAAGTGTTAAAGACATTCCTAACCTACAGTCTATCGCTACGAACTTTTTAAAAGCGAAGCACGATTTAAAGCGTCAGAATGGATTATTGTTTGGAACTGGGGTTGCGCCACAATGCGCTGGAGCTACGACATACGGTAGAGCATTTGTCGCTGGTTCAATGGCTAATACTGTTTCTAATACCAATTTTATGGACGTTGTGAATGCGTGTATCACAGATATATGGACAACTCACAACTATCAAGACGAATTGAATTATATGGCTAATATTGTAATGATAAACCCAGTTGATTTCTTTACTGAATTAGTTTCAGCGAAAGACCTAAACGGATTACCATTATATCCTTCAGCATCTTTATTCAATAGAGTTGTGATAGGTGGAGTATCTATTATTCCTATGGAAGATATCCCATCAGGAAAGATATTTGTAGCAGATATGTCTAAATTCAATGTTTCTAATTATGTTGGATATACGGTTCGTATTGGATTCATCAACGACCAGTTTATCAATAACACTTTTACAATACTTGGGGAATCTAGATTTCACGCTTATGTAAGAAAGTTAGATGAACAAGCATTTATCTATGATGATATAGCAACTATTAAAGTGGCAATCACAGTCTAATAATTGAGATATGGCAAAGAAGAAAACAGAGAAATCACTAAGCGAAGCGACAATATCTACAAAATCAGCATCAAGTAAAAAGGAAGTTGTGAAGAAAAAAGCGAAAGTGACTGGGAACGGAATGGTAGAAGTTGTCGTGAAGATTGCAAAGTTCGGCACATACAAAAAGGGAGATTTAATCATAATGAATGATTCAACTGCCAGGGCGTGTGTAAAGAATGGAGTGGTAGCATATAATTAAGTACAAAAAAAGAGTTAAGAATATGGGTATGATTTTAAAAATATCAGACTTTGAAACGGGTAGAACCAAGATAGCTTTGAATCCAGAACAAGAAATTGATTTGATGGAATACATTGATAAGGCTGAAAGGGAATATTTGCCTTTATTGTTTGGGAAAGAATTATATGACCTTTTCGTTGTGGACTGGGACGTCTTGTTAGGCGTTCCAACTTCACCTCGATTTATTGTAGTGTATGAACCTTTCACGTTTCAAGGCGATTTGTTAATGTTACAATCCTTAGGGATAAAGACAATGTTGAAAGACTTTGTCTATTATCTCTATGTTCGAGATATTGTGACAAGACAATCAACAGTCGGTTTGGAAGTTGTGGTTGGAGAAAATACGGGAAATGTAAGTGCGATTAAACACGATGTCACCAATATATATAATGACGGAGTGGATACGTTTGACACAATCCAATACTATATGAAGTCCTATAATACAAATGAATATCCAGAATACAAAGGAATCTTAATAAATTTTGCAAGTATATATTGATGAGCAATAATCTAGTTGACATAATAAGAGAGGTAATCGATAGCATTGATAGAAGACTTCCAGTTCTTGCACAGGTAGGAGCTAGAATTAGATTATGCAATACGATGCATATTACTATTGGCAAAATTATCAAAGACGAATACAGATACGAATTTAGGGTTGTTGACTTTTCATTCAATGAATGGATAGAGATAGAGCCTTATAATCATAGTACCCCCTTTAGAGGAGATATTGTGATTGCTCCGGAAATATTGTTTCTTCACGGAACTCCTTCGAGTACAAATAATGAATATCTAGTAGTTAGTCAAAGGACTATGAATAAGACTCCATTTATTTGGTTGTTGGTTTCGTATGAATATGAGAATCTACCATTAGATAGTTCTGTTGTTGCTAGTTATGACGCTAGATTATTTTTTATGGATTGGGCAAACACTCCAAAATGGAGCAATGACAATCACAATAATCTAGTTATAAAACCAATGGAAAACCTATCTAGTGCCTTTATTAATGTTATCGAGAACAATTACACCTTTAAACGTCTAAACGGCTTTACAAGACGTCCAAGACCGCGATTCGGAGTAGAGGTAACTAATAAAGGAAGCGATAAGACCATTATTCACGAGGATTTAAGTGGGATAGATTTATCCGTCACTCTTCAGATGTATGATACAAAATTATGCTGCTAATTAAATTAATAAATTAATAAATAATAAATAATAAAAAATAAAAATTATGGGACAAATTATATGCAGTTGCGGAAATCCGAGTATGCTGAATTTAGGCCGACCAGATTGCGTAATCGAAATGAAGGCTCTTGCCTTTCCAATCATTGTACCGCGTTACAAAGCAGATGGAACAACAAGAAACAGTCTAGATTTGACATCTCCAACATTAGGAGCAGATATTAAGGCTTTAATCCAAACTTCAACGGCTTTGCTAGAGAGAATCTATCCTTTTCCAAGATGTGAGAATATCACTTTTGAAAGAACGGAAACTGTTTACGAAACCGCACCTTCAACAAGAAAGTATAAGATTGCAGGAGTTGGCGGAGTTAGAACATTCAAATTTGAAACTTGGGGAAAAGATGCAGTTCATCAGATACTTCGAGAATTAAAGAAAATTGGTTGTTCTGATGTTGACTTTTATCTTGCAGATGTCGGAGGTTCTCTTTGGGGAATTAAAGACAATGAATTAGATACTGTGATGAGAGGTTATGAGATGGCGATTGAAACGTATGATTCTTTCAAAGAATATGCGACTGACATAACTACTCAGAAAGCGATGATTTCTTGGGATATGAATAACGCAGAAAACGAAGAAAATGCTTATGCTATCACAAGCGAGGAACTGGGGTATTCAGCGACTACTTTAAGAGGAAATATCAGCGGAATGCAAATTGTAACTCCATTGACAAACACAACTCTGACGAGTGAAGTTGTTGACGGATTCGGAAGTGCGGCAGTACGTGACCACATTGTAGGATTGGTTCAGGCTAATTTTACAGTTGAAAACGTAGATGTTCCAGCAGGTGATATCATTTCAGGAGTAAATGAGAATCCGGATGGAACTTATACAATCACAACTTCAGCGCAGACGCTTGGAGAGAACTATAAGGTTACCGTTATCAATGCTATGGGTTACGATGTAGCAGATGGAACATTTGTAGCATTATAGAATGGGTAAAGTAATTTATCTAGGCGAGGATAGATTCAATGCTGATTGGTTAAGAATCGTAACAGAAAATCAAGCGGTAATGCATCTAAAAGGAGGACATAAGGCAAGTCAAATTCGTAATGCTTGGAAACAAGCAAATGGATTCAGCGTACCTAATTATGATTCTACTGAAAAGCCGAAAGCAAAAAAGAAGAAATAGTTAGATAATAACTGTTTTATTTTATTGGAAAGGGAGTTGTTGAATAGACATCTCCCTTTTTTTATTTAAGAGTATGTGGGGAGCAATAGAAAGGATATTAGATAACGTGAAAAGACTAGACGAAAAAGAAGCGTGGTTAAGGGTTATTGATAAGGAAGTAAAGGAGGAGATAATACGGTTAAACACAGAGGACCAATTATACGAGGACGGTGTAGATTCTTTGAATAAAAAGCTAGGAGATTATTCGCCTTATACAATTAATTTAAAAAGATTAAAAGGACAAAAGACTTCACATATAACTCTAAAAGATACTGGGGCGTTCTATAACAGTTTTAGAATAACAGTGAGTTCAACTGGGATAACGATAATAGCCGACGATTCAAGTAAGTACGATATCCCATTGACGGATGATTTTGGAATTGATGTTCTAGGATTGACACAAGATAACAAAATGTTTTTGTTTGACTGGTTAGATGAAAATTATAATAGATATGTCAGAGAAAAGTTATTACGATAGTATAAAAGATATCATATTAGAAAACTGGTGGCAAGTTCAAACCGGAAAAATTGAATATACTAGAAGGAACATTAATATAGGTACAGAGCGAGAGGACGAAGATGCTTATGAAAGAATTAATGACAGTTATTTAGAGGAGTTTGGAATGGATAAAACTCAATTAGAAATAATTGAACTACAAAGAAGAATCGCCATTCTACAATGTGATTTTGTTATAGAAGAAAAGCGGTATATTATAAACGAAATTAAAAGGCTACAGAAAGAGATATTAGAATTGTTAACCAATACCAATGGCCAGGACAGAGATGGGCTGGTAATCCATTTAGAAAAGTGGTTAGGGTTTAGGATAAATGAAAAGGAAATTACCGCTCATAAGTTTTATAAGATTGTCAGAGAATTTGAAAAAGAACAAGAACGGTTAGTTAAGGCCAATAAATAAATTAAAAATGAATAAATTTGCTATAATTTTCTTTTCTGCGTTATTGCTTGAAATAGGAAGTACGATGTATATTTCCAGCGTGGCAGATAGAATAATGGGTGCCACAATGTTTTGGTCTTTTGTTGGGCCTTTTATTGCTTTGCCTTTTGCTGGGTTTGTGGCAGATGAGAAAACTTGGAAAGGAAGATTTTTCCTGGCCCTTTCAAGTTCTTTTGGATATAGTTTAGGGGCATTGATATCAATGTACTTCATATTAAATAAAAATTAAAAAAATGGCGAAGAAGAAAATAAGTAAGGAAGATATCGCACCAAAGGACCTATTTAAAAACATTATAGATGGAGCCGCGGCGACAAAGACTCAAATAGATTTATTAACTAAGTCCGTAAATGCCTTAAAAACCGCTTCTAAAGGTATTAAAAAAGATATAGGAGTTCAAAAAGTCAACAATACCAAAGGACAAAAGGACTTTAATGCTTTACAAAAACAAGCAAATGCAACCGCGAAGGCTAAATTGCAGATAGATAAACAACTTTTGCACCAGAAAGCAAGGTTGAGTCAACAACAAAAAGACGAAAATAAAGCGATTAGAACCACGGTCGAAGCAACTTCTAGCCTTACCACCATTCAAAAAAAATCTCTTGGCACGTTGCAGAAACTAGAGCTATCCAGTAGAAAGCTAAGAGCGGAAAGAGCGAAGTTAAATTTAGACACAAAGAAAGGGGCTCAAAGACTGACAGAAATAAATCGAAAGCTAGACCAAAACAATGCGAAAATCAGAGCTAGTGGTGATGCTATGAAAAAGCAAAGACTGAACATCGGTAATTATACCGGAGCGATGGGAGGAATGGTTAAGATGCTCGGAATGCTCGGGGGAGCATTTGCGGTTTTTAGGTTAGCGAAAGGGGCTTTCAATATCGTTAGAAACTTCGAGCAAAGTCAAGCGGATTTAGCTTCAGTACTGGGAGTGACTGTTGATGGAATGAGTGCTCTAACAAACCAGGCGAGAGAACTGGGAGCCTCCACTCGATTCACTGCGGGGGAAGTCGCTTCACTTCAAAAGGAATACGCAAAATTAGGATTCGACCAAACAGAAATAGAAAAAATGACTGAATCCACGCTTCAACTCGCCGCGGCGACTGGAACAGAATTACCACGTGCCGCTGAAGTTGTTGGAGCAACTCTAAGGGGTTTTGGAATGGATTCTTCAGAAACACAAAGAGTCGTAGATGTAATGGCGAAATCTTTTACTTCTTCTTCTTTGGATATGGAAAAATTTGCAACGTCGATGAGTGCGGTTGCTCCGGTCGCGAAAGTAGCTGGGTTATCCGTTGAAAAAACGACTGCCTTGCTTGGTACATTAACGGACAGAGGATTGGATGCTTCTACCGCTGGAACTGGTCTGCGAAATATATTCCTTGAATTATCAAAAAGAGGGATGTCCTTTGAGGAAGCGATGGGACAAATTAATAAGGCGACTGATAAGAACGCGGCTTCACTGGAGTTATTTGGAAAAAGGGGTGCAACGGTTGGAACAATACTTTCTGAAACTTCTGTATCTGTATCACTGTTAGAAGCTAAATTAAAGAATGCCGGAGGTGCTGCAAAAGAAATGGCGGATAAGCAACTAAACACTTTAAACGGTCAAATAGATTTGCTTAAATCAGCCTGGGAAGGCTTTATTTTAGATTTGGAACAAGGGACTGGGGCTTTTGAAGGCTTGAAGCGTGTTATTAGTTTTCTTGGAAGAAATTTAACGGAAGTCATAAAAATTATGGCTCTTGCGGTCACTGTTATCACTACCTATAAGGTCGTTATGTTAGCTGGAGCCGCAGCGACAAAACTTTATAGAATAGCCACAATAGGGTTCACAATAGTCCAAGCCCTATTAACTGGGAACACACAGAAAGCAACTGCCGCGATGAGGTTATTCAATATCGCGGTTAAATTAAACCCGCTCGGGTTACTACTCACTCTAATCGCCGCGTCGGTCACTGCCTATTATATGTTTGCGGATAGAACTTCTCAAGCGGCAAAAGAACAAAAAAGATTTAATGAACAAGTTGAAGCGGGAAAAGAGGCATCCGATAAATTAGTGGATTCATTACGAAAACAAGTAACAGAAAAGCAAAGATTAATCGGCTTAGATTTAACAAAGGGATTGATAGAAGAAGAGGAAGCCGTTCAAATGAATATTGATTTGCTAGAAGAAGAAGAAGAAAAAATACTTGATTTAATACTCGCTAAAAGAAACCAACAAGACGAACAAGAGGAACAATTCGCCAC
>Ga0114918_10002578_pt1 | contig 16180 bp, 10 predicted proteins | sample LantaG_FD_87015 | JGI IMG/M metagenome (GOLD analysis project Ga0114918, IMG submission 87015) | Deep subsurface microbial communities from Baltic Sea to uncover new lineages of life (NeLLi) - Landsort_02402 metaG | ecosystem: Environmental > Aquatic > Marine > Oceanic > Sediment | place...
GGATATTGACTCCCGACTGTTTCTCCAAAGCGTGTAGGATCGCTCCAATTCTGACATCTGAGCCGGTTCCTTGCCACGCGCCGACAGCCAGGCCCTCAAGATCCCCATTGACAAAATCCACTCGGGGTCCGAAATTTGTTGCTCCAAAGCCACGAACACTATTCTCCACGGCCCCGTCAAGCGTGGCCCAGTCGATACCGATTTCCTTTAAGCCGTCTTCACTCACCTCCATAATGAGCATTTCAACTAAAACCTGCTCCCGAACTATGTCCAGCTTTTCGATAATCTCGGCGATAACTTCGTAGTCCTGCGCCGAAGCCGCTATAATCAGTGAGTTTGTGCCCTCATCAGCGGTAACCTGGACCTGCTGTGTTGCTTCAAGTGCGCCGGTGGTACTCAAATTTGCAAGGGCCCCAGTAAGTGATTCGGCAGTTTCCGCCGCTGATGCGTTTATAAGATAGACTACATGGACATTGTTTGCACCGCGTGGCCGCTGAGTATCAAGCTGCTGTGCTAATGTCTTGATCATCTCGGTATCCTGAGGATTTGCGGCGACAATAAGAGAATTTGTTCTTACATCAGGCAGAATCTTCATACCAGTTTCAACCGCCTGGGGGGTGCGAGTACGCCCGGGTTGTGAAGGAACGCTCCTGTCTTTATCCATGATTTGGGTGATTTGCTCGCTGAGCACCTGTGCAGAAGCATAAGTCAATGCAATTGTTGCAACCTGCTCTTTCGCTCCCGGCACGTCAAGGCTCTGAATGATTTTGGCGATATGATATATATTCGAAGAGGTGTCCGTCACCAAAATTGAATTTGTTCGGGGGTAGGTTGATATGTGTAAACCCGTGGTTAAAAGAGGCTTGACAATCTCACTTACTTCTTTAACATCAGCGTACTTCAAGGGAATAATCTGGGTGACAATAGAATCATTCTGAGGAATTTCCAAAGGATCACTGCCGATGCGAACCTGTAAGTTTCGTTTCACAGCTTCTTCTCTCGGTACTATTTTTACCAGGTCTCCGGCACCGGCCGGCACGGCAGCATACCCCTTAACATCCAGAATAGATTCCAAAACATGGTAGATTTCACCGAGACGTATCTTTGTAGGCGACATCACCGTAACGGGACCCTTTATACTGTCATCCACGACAAAATTAATGCCGGTTATATCGCCGATAGTCTTAAGCATTACTCGAATATCGACCTGGTCAAAGTTTACATATATTAGCTCGTCGGCCATGCCCGGCTTATCAAGTACAGGCAAATTCACTGTTGTTTCTGAAAACGGCTGCTCGCCGCCGGCCACCGTGCTGACTGAAAAATTCATGCAGAATATGCATATTAGCCAAAGAATGTTTTGTATTATTTTTCGCACTTTATTCCTGTTTGTGTTTAAAATTTCTAACCGCATTTATTTTACTCACTAAATAATACTTTTTCGATTTCCTAAGCACTCATCTCAGCGGGAATGAGAACGCTTTGGTTTTGTTGTCCCGCATGAACTCGATATTCATAGCTGCCTGGGACCTTGCCTTCCTGGAAATCTGGTAAGCCTTCTGCTTGCTGTCCAATCGTTGTCCATTAACTGCACGAATGACATCTCCGTTTTTCAAGCCAAGGTCTTCTGCCCCCTTGATGTCCTCTAAGCCAGTTATTCTAAGTCCTTCAACCTGGCCGTCTATGGTGTGAGGTTCCATATTCGCCTTCGGTATCATTGTTGCTACGTACCTGAGCTTATCTGCAAAAGTAGGATTAGACTTAGCTGCCGGATGAGATTCAACTGATTGGGTGGCGTTTTTTGCCATAGCTATCTCGGGGTTGTCGGTGTCTTGCTTTTCGGATTCTTTGATGCGCAGGTTTATTTTCCTTCTTTGACCCTGATGAAGCAATACTATCCCATCCTTCTCGATGCTCTCGACATAGGCGGTTACAACGGTATCGCCGGTCTTGTACACGTTGAGCACATTGGTTTTAAGATCCTTTATGATTGCCCGGGAAATCTCCGGACTGCCGGCCACGGTACCGAGCAATGCTATGCCGAGTTCTTTCTCGCCAGACCATGTTGAGCCGGCACTATTATCAACTTGCAAGGGTTTGTCTGCCACCAGTGCTGAAACGGAGCTTCCAAATATATCTTGCTCGACAATAGCTGAATAGTCTTGAACCGAGGTGTCCGACAAACTTGGCGGTTTAAATGCGGCTGTATTTTCGCTACCTATTGCCGGTTTTGGCGCCAAGACTTCATGAATGTGCTGCGACATCGTTACTACCTTGACGGCAACATAACCCAGAATCAACACCATCGCTAACTTAATAACCAACAGGGACTTATATTTATAATTTTTGTTATTTTTCTTTACCAAAACACACCTTCTTCCATTTTTTCTATGTTCGGCACTTACTAATCGTGCCTTGCCGGCTTATATCACATCGTTATATCGGACCTTTAATGACTATCGTTTAGTTCCACGGTTGGTACCAAATGTAACGATTTTTCTGCGTTTTAGCTGGCGAGCTAGCCACCCAACCCACAAGGAAGGGGGATTTGCCGGTATATAACCCGGAAAATCTCCTTGACGCAAAGCTGCCAAACTTTAACAATCTATCGGCTTAATGCTACCTTGTATTTAGGAAAGACTCTTTCCTTGATTGCATCATACCTCTCATATTCTCTACTTTTCCAGACGTCTGAAAAACATTCCAAGAGGGGAAAAACAATGATTTACCTCAGTGCATATATCAAGAACGCTGACTTTAACGAAATAACGAGCTTTTTTATAAGGCTTTGCAGCCGGTGGAGCATCATAGAAATCATTACCCAAATCGTACCTTTAAGTTAACACGATCGCCATTACGAGATAGCAGACATTAGCCAGCCCGTGAAACAAAATAGGCGCTAATAGCGACCTGGTCCGAATAAACAACCAGCCAAGAACTAAACCCGGCAAGAATATGAGAACCGATATTATCTGGCCTTGGGCTATGATATGAGCTACTGTAAAACAAGCTGCTGATATTACTATGCTTGTCCATTGCTGCAGTCGGGGCATCTTGCCTATCACTGGAGTTGTTAATCTGAGGATATTGCTCTGAACATAACCCCTGAAAAATACTTCTTCAGATAGCGCAACATACATGAACTGATAAAATAACCAATATACCCAGTCCTCTCTCTGCGATAGAACAGGCAGTAAAGGTGGTTTTAATTCATAAGATTTCAGCACCCACAAACCGCCGAGCGTAAGTGGAAAAAGCACAACGCAGGTCAATCCCAGCACAATAAGAGAATCCTTCATTTGCCTGACGTTGAAACCGAACTTGGGAAACTTACGTTTCTTAAGCACTGTTGGAATAAATGCGGCAAATATCAAAATACAGGGGGTAATAAGCCATCCGGCCCCCAAAACCGAACTCGCGCCGATGATCTTAATTGCTGATATTGCGACAATTATTGCCAGGGCAGTTTCTATAAGCAGGGATATATCGAATCTGCCTGGTCTATCCTCCACATACAGTGCCGGCTCGAAAGGCGGCAGGGAATTGGCTATACCATGATGGATAGATTGATAGTTCATTCTTAATATTTGTATCCTGTAATATTGAGACCTTTCCGATTCTGCGTATCAAGCAGTCTCAGAGTTGTTATTATCACCATCTGCCCCTATCTGACACCCTATAAAGTATAATAAGTACTGGCAAAATAGGCAAAGACGCTCCAACCAAAACCGCAAGTATAACACATCGAGGCCTTGAAAGTAAGTGCACCCGATTGAATTGTTCCGCTGAGAGGAGCTGGAACTATCCTCCATGTGTTGCTCGAGAACAAAAAAACATTGGATCGAAAGTCCGAAATAACATTTTCCAAGGCAACCATCCACCCATACCAAAATATTCAAAATTGTGTTGTAGAATGTATTGCTGTAGCCCTGTCAAGAGTTTTTTAAGGCTGTCACTCCGCTCTCAATGCGGGATCCGGGACCATCAATAAGTCTGGATTCCTGTTTTCGCAGGAATGACAAACCCACATGCGAGCTTTGATAGAGCATTAATATAACAGCACTATTGTTGCTTCAGTAAATGCTATTGTGAAGCCATATTACTCTCAGGAGGAGTTATTTTAAACCAACAGGGATGATCTATCTGTGGATAGCCTTGCTCAGGATGGCATTAGCTGGTTTGCTCATCAGATTCAAGCACTGTTTTAAACGGAAGAAAGCCTTGAATTATCGGCAAATATACAACTTGGGATTGAAGGGTGATAGAAAGCGTAAGTCCATAGATACTATAGCATTAGCTGCAGGTATAGCAGTAAAACAGTGCAGGAGTCTCTGGTATTATTCCATTGGGAGCGGTTAGGTAAAGTAAGTCGTTTCTATTGCCGGGTCAAATAGCTGTATTTCCACCGATCAACAAGAAGCACCCTTTCAACTGATATTCATATCACTACCAATTGCATCATGGCTTGCCCTGTGCGGACTCCGTCCCCGTCGGTGTACCAACAATGCATATATCCAGCCAAACGTTGGTACGTAACGTGGGAGCTTCGCCATTTCGAAGGCTATCAAACCGAAAGATTAATTTTGTTCGCTTTGCGTTTCCATTCCTTGCTCTCAGGGAGAGTTAGCGAAAGGATGACCCTACTATCCATAGTAGCTTTAACTGAAGAAGCAAATCCATCCATTACAACAGCGACGAGATCCTTCTCTCAGTAAATGCTGTATTTGGGTATTATGATAGAAAGAAAGTATATAGTAAAGAAAATTTTCAAGAAAAATTTAATTATTTTGTTGCCCGCCTTCCTACTTCGAAGAAAAAGGTATTATCGGTCTCCACCCGAAAAACCTCGTCATAGTTGTCATTGAAGGATTTATATAAGCTTGCTGCATACGGCTGATTATAGAATCTTGGCAGCATGAATATCATAAGAAACCCAACAACAAACCTCTTTCATCTTATTGTTTGTGCTTGCGAATTGTTTAGCTATGGCCTGACTTTCCTGCAGGTTATTCTTTAGTGCTGGCGACCAGGCTACTGGACATGGAGAGCCAACTCGTTGCTTGTAAGCACAAGATCAATTCAAAGAAGCAGTCGCGGCCACGATTCACGGCAGGTTTTCGTCTTCTGTGGGTGCTGCTCTAAAAGTCTCTGGACAAGTGGGAAGACCTTGTTTGCCTAATGCAACCAACTGATATGAAACGACCGTTGTCAAGTCGATAATATTCTGTTATTTCCTATTTTTTTACATTCTCTTTATGGCACCTCACGGTGCAGGCTACTTCGACGATGAATCAGTCTGATATCCGTGGGTTAGTCCACCTTCGGCGGACCAGAGACGACATTGATATTCTCTGTCATGAGGTATGCTTTCTACAATAGCTAATGACTAATGACTAATCGCTAACCGAATGAATCCAATTTATTCTTGTCTTCTCGTATTCTTGACTACTTCCTTTACTATCCGCTAACAGCTATCTCCGCTACCTTGTAAATAATTCTCTTGTAAAATGCGGAGATTTTGGTACTATAGCGTAAAAGAATACAACGAAGGGTATTATTGGGAATATTCATCATGGTGGTTTTGAAACTGGAAAAAACCAACGAAAGTCAGGAAATCGAATTTGAGTTGGATTATTTAACATCGTTGACCACACGGCAACGGTTTCAAATGATGTTGCAGAAAAGCCGTGAAATGGCATTATTGCTGAAACGAAATGGACATCGAAAATCTACTCAAGTCGTTAAAAGAACATAAAGTCAGATTTGTGATCATCGGGGCAACAGCATTTCCTGTTCATGGATATTCACGGGCAACACTCGATATTGATCTGTTTATCGAGCCCAACGAAGCAAATGTTAGGCGGACACACGAGGCGATGAAGTCATTTGGATATAATGTCTCCGATATCACCCCCAATGATCTCCTTACCAAGAAGGTGTTGATACGACAATTTTTGGTTGAAACGGACATTCATCCGTTCGTCAAAGGTATCAGTTTTGATCGTATTTGGAAGAACAGGGTAAAAGCCAAGTTCGGCGATACTTTTGTCTGGTTTGCATCTCTTGACGACTTGATCAGAATGAAACAGGCTGCGGGACGACCGAAGGATGCCGAGGACCTCAAGTTTCTTCGCAGATTAAAACAGAAAAAACGTAATCACTAATCACTAATCACTAATAGCTAATGGCCGATTCCTATTTTAATCCCAAGTGGCTGACAATCGCAATTCTTTTCACTGCGATTGTTGTACTCGTTACTCACATACCGCAGGAGATAATGCCGGAGCGATTACAGGTAAGGGGTCTTGACAAAATCGAGCATTTCGTGGCTTATGGAGCGATTACCATCTTCTTTGTTCTTTCGCTCAGGGATCATTTCTCATTGCTCTCAGCGGCGGTTCTTTTTTTTGCCACTTCGGCCTTGGGCGCTGTTGATGAACTGACCCAGCCTTTGGTCAACCGAGTCGCCAGTCCAGTTGACTGGTTAGCCGATATTGCCGGCATTATTATTGTCCTGCTCGCTTTTGTCTGTTTTAACCACTCAAAACGCAAGGCTGTGACAAATGCTAATGTGTGATCTCTGAGTATAATACTCCCCAAAAACTGGACGCATAATTAAGGCAGACTTGATATTCTCTTTTCTAAAAGACGTTAGTAACGTCACTAAATGGGAAATCTCAGCTTAACCGACAAAACGAAAATCAAGACAAATGTGGAGAAGCTCATGCGAAACCTAATCGCGGTGATTATTGCTGTTTTATCCATCCTGTTTTTGGCCGGAGTATCCAGAGGAGAACCGGCCGTCCAGCTTAGCGACCACGTGTCATTCATCCCGGGACCGGTCAACGGTGTGAGTATCGAAAAAGGCAATGCCCGCTTAATCGTCTACGGCGATCCGTCCGGCAAAATCGAAAATGCCGAAATGATTCTGTTCACTCATAGCCGGCGTGATGTCGTATGGGCTGGGCTCGGACTTGTCGAACGCGGCGCAACGGCTGTCGTGCCCGACGGAGATGTTGGCAATTTCACCAACGTCGAGAAATTCTGGAATGAGTTCACAACCCGCCGATTCCACGACTACGCCCAGCAGGGAACCAAAATCCTGACCGAATCCCTAAATATCGTCCGAACCGTCAAGGCCGGCGAAAACTTTTCCTGGAGAGGAATACCCATCGAAGTCATAGACACGCCCGGCTACACTCGCCAGGCTTTCTCATACTTGATCGAAATAGACGGCATCAAATACGCCTTCGTCGGCGACATCATTTACGGCAACGGAAAACTCTTCGACCTTTACTCCCTCCAGGACGCCGTTGCAGAAGCAAAGATCGGCGGCTATCACGGCTGGGCCGGCCGCATGAGTACCCTTATCGACAGCCTACGAAAAATCGCCGCAAGGGAGCCCGATATTCTCGTCCCGGCCCGCGGACCGGTCATACGCAATCCCGGCGAAGCGATCAACCTTCTGATAGAGCGACTTCAGGCAGTCTATGAAAACTACCTGTCCATCAGCGCGGGCCGATGGTATTTCAGAGACAACTACGATATCCTCGCCCGGCGCGTCCTCGGTGACAATCCGAAGGTCAACTGGATGCCCTGGGCCGAAGTTATTAAAGACAAGCCGCCCGAATGGATAATTCCCATTAGCAACTCGCGTCTGATCATTTCGGAAGACTGCTGCGGATTCCTCATCGACTGCGGCAGCCGCGGGATAGTCGAGCAAGTCATTAAGCTAAAAGAAACAGGCAAGCTGACCGGCCTCGAAGGTCTGTTTATCACGCATTATCACGACGACCATACAGACAACGTCGCCGCCTGCCTGGCAGAGTTCAACTGTCCCGTCTATGCAACCGGCCCGCTGGTCGACATCCTCGAACACCCCGGTGACTATCACCTGCCCTGCCTGACTCCCAATCCTATCGCTGATATCAAGGTCATGCCGGAGGCCCACAAAATGCGATGGAAAGAATTCACATTCACATTCCACGACTACCCCGGCCAGACGATCTACCACGATGCGCTGCTCGTCGAGAAGGACAACGCCGAAAAAATCTTTTTCATCGGCGACTCTTTCACTCCTTCGGGAATCGACGATTACTGCCTGCAGAATCGCAATCTTCTGCACGAGTCGATGGGCTATTTCTATTGCCTAAACCTTATTAAAAAAATTCCCAACGGAACATTACTAATCAATGAGCACGTCGTCGAACCTTTCAGCTTCAACGCCGGACAGCTCGATCTCATGACGGCAACTTTAACCAAACGCAAAGCACTTCTTGCCGAACTGCTGCCCTGGGACGAGCCGAACTACGGCATAGACGAACGGTGGATCCGCTTCAGCCCTTATGGAAGCAAAGCCAAGGCCGGCCGGAACGTTCGAGTCAGCTTAAAGGCAATCAATCATTCCAACGCTTCCCGCACGCTCACTTTCGCTCTTCACCTGCCCACCGGTTTTGATGCTAAGCCCCCTGCTGCTTCTGTCACTATCTCTCCGCGAGAGGAAAAACAGGTGGATTTCAACCTTGCCGTTGATTCCTCCGTTGACCCGGGAACATACGTTATCACCGCGGATGTGCAGCAGGAGCAATGGAACCTGCCTCGTTGGACTGAAGCGATTATCGAAGTCGAATAGCTCTGTCGAAGTGTGGCACGATTCCGTTCACGGACCGGATACTAGCATGCGATAGAAACGAAGGTTGACTAGCGCAAACGAATGTGTAAACATACTATTAGTTTGTCAAATTTGATTTGATAGCTTGGAAGGGTGGCAGCCTCAAGCGCAGCTTGGGGATGGTTTCTCCTGCATTTACCATCCCCAAAGCCTTTGGCTTTGAGGCTGCCACCCAACCGTCCGACGACAACTTACAGATTCAAGCTTGACAGACTACTATTATAATACGAAATTTTGGAGCTTTGTGTGCTATGATGCGATTAAGGAAAGAGATTGTTGTATTTTGCAGTATCGCCCTGCTGGCAGGCTGTTCGCTGGCTCAGAATGAGCAGTTGCCGCCCCGTGAGAATGGAAAGAAATGGCTCAAAGAAGCAAAGTTCGGTGTTTTCGTTCATTATTTAGGTGGAGGTACGGCGTGGAACGAAAGGGTCGATTCTTTTGACGTTGAGAAATTCGCCGGGCAGATTGAGCGGACCGGGGCCGGCTATCTTATCCTGACGCTGGGGCAGAACAGCGGCTACTATTGCAGTCCAAACGCAACCTACGAGAAATACGCCGGATACGAAACCGGCCAGCGCTGTTCGATCAGAGACCTGCCGTTGGAAATCGCCGATGCGCTGGCCGACCGGGGAATCCGGCTCATGCTGTACCTGCCCTCTCGCTCGCCACAGACCGACAAACAGGCCATGGCCGGCCTGCATGATGTCCACGAGCAGCAGCCCGCGCCGCAGGAGTTCACCGGGCAATGGTCCGAGGTTATCGCAGAGTGGTCGCTGCGTTACGGCACCAAAATCTCCGGCTGGTGGTTTGACGGCTCATACAATACGGCCGGCTGGGACGATCTTTCCAAACCTTACAACTGGAATACATGGGCGGCCGCCTGCCGGGCGGGCAATCCCGAAAGCATTCTGGCGTTCAATCCCGGGACACGGATCGACAAAGCGTTCACCGCCCTGACCGGTCAGCAGGATTATACCGCGGGCGAGCAGAATAAATTCCAGGTGACTCCGGAAACAAATCCGGCCCCGAACGGTGTGCAGTGGCATATTCTTTCATTCCTCGGCACCCGCTGGGCCGGCAAGGACGGGCCAACCAACAGCGACGAGTATATGGTCGATTACGTACGGAAGGTCAACACGCTCGGCGGCACAGTCTCGATCGATGTCAACGTATCCGGTGACGGCACGATTTATCCGCCGCACCTCAGGCAACTCATCGCTATCGGAAAGGAGATAAACCGATGATACAACACAGCTTTATTCATAGGCCCGGCAGTCATATATCAAGAGCGATTCGGCCGGCATTGATAATAGTAATCTTCATGGTTGCCCAGGCGGCTCTTGCCGGCACTTCCGGCGTGTTCAACATCCGCGAATATGGCGCTGCGGGTGACGGCTCGACGCTCGATACGCCCGCGATAAACAAAGCTATCGAAGCCTGCGCCGCGGCCGGAGGCGGCCAGGTCCTGCTGCCGCCCGGCAGATATATTTCCGGTACGGTACATCTAAAGAGCCATGTAACACTATTTCTCGAAGCGGGCGCCACGCTCGTAGGAACCCCCGATCTCGATCAGTATCAGAAACCTGAGATTCCCGAATTCATGCCCGAAGCCAAATGGGGCAAGTGGCACAGGGCGTTGATCCTCGGCGACGGGCTGGAAGATATCGCGATAGCCGGACAGGGCGTAATTGACGGCAACAAAGTCTTCGATCCTACCGGCGAGGAACGGATGCGCGGCCCGCATACCTTTGTTTTTGTCAATTGCCGCAAGGTCACAGTCCGCGACGTTTCTTTCGTGGACTCGGCCAACTACGCCATCTTCTTCCAGATCAGCGACCAGGTGGAAATTCGCAATGTCAAGTTCACCGGCGGCTGGGACGGCGTGCATTTCCGCGGGGCACCGAACCGCCCCTGCCGGGACGTCAGCATCATCGGCTGCCAGTTCTTCACCGGGGACGATTCGATCGCCGGCCGTTATTGGGTCAATACCCTGATTTCCGATTGCATTGTCAACTCCTCCTGTAACGGCATCAGGCTGATCGGCCCGGCCTCGCACCTGATCATCCACAACTGCCTTTTTTATGGTCCCGGCGTATATCCTCACCGCTCATCGGATTGTTATAATATGCTCGCCGGCATAAACTTGCAGCCCGGCGGCTGGGACGCCACAGAAGGCACGCTCGACGATGTGCTTATCTCCGATGTCACGATGCACAACGTTTCGACACCGTTTCACTTTACGTTGAAATCCGGTAACACTGCCGGAAATATCATTGTCAACCGGGTGACGGCCACCGGCGTATATCGGGCCGCGTCTGCGATTGAAAGCTGGGCCGAAACCAAGTTCACGAACGTGGTATTCCGGGATGTGACTATCGAATACAAAGGCGGCGGTACGCTCGAAGATGCGAGCATGACCGTGAAATCGCCGGGCGTCGATGCCCGCCCCCTGCCGGCATGGGGCTTCCACGCTCGGAACGTGCAGAAACTACAGTTCGACAATGTCCGGCTGCGTTTTGAGAAAGAAGACCTGCGGCCCGTGCTGATCTGCACGGGTGTGGACCGGCTCATACTTGAAGACTTCAAATTTCAGCGCCTGCCCGATGCGCCCGAAGCAATGGTGTTAAACGACACAATGCATGTCCAGCTACTCAATGTTGATTTTCCCACGGTCAATCCCCGCTACACCGAATTGAATCTGGTTGCAGATAAGACCACTGGCAGGATCACGACAGGTAAGCCGTATCAGGCCAAAATCGTGGTCGAAAACGGCAAGCAGGAAGGACTGGCGAAAATAGAGCTTGCCGTAGCCGGACAGAAGAAGACCCGATGGCTGTGGCTGCGAGCCGGCGAGAAAAAAGATGTAGTATTTAAGGAGCTGACCGCGCCCGATGAAGGAATTTATCAAGTCCGATGTGGTGACATGTCACAAAGCCTTCGAGTCGAGAACTGAACGCTGATTAAAATTAATTCCGGGGATTTCGATTTTCCACGCAAGCCTAATGTTTTCTGCGGGGGCGGAAATTTCGTGAGGGGCGGCTGCGTGACTTGCGCTGACGTGAGATATTTTTGAGGTCGGGTTCGGTGCCCTGCCAGATTGGCTGAATTCGATTGGTGTCGATTATTGCCTTTAAGCCGAACAAATCCTTTTTTGTGAACAAAGTCAGGGCGACGCCCTTCCGGCCCATTCTTGCCGTCCTGCCGGTGCGGTGGGTATAGGCATCGGTATCGCCGGGAAAGTCATAGTTGATGACGTGGGAAGCGTGGGTAAAATCCAACCCGCGGCTGGCAAGGGCTGTGGCGACCATGATTTTGATTTCGAGTTTACGAAAGCGGTTGAAAAGTGACGTCCGCCTGGACTGGTCGAGTCCTCCGTGAATGATTTCGGTGGAAGAAAGCTTCTTTTTTAACTGGCTGTGCAGTTTTTCAGCACCGAGTCTCGAATTGCAGAAGATGATAGCCTGTTTTGGCCGGGCCTTATTCATGTATATGAGCAGAGATTCCAGCCGGTTCCTGCTGTTAACCTGCAGGAAATGGTGCTGAAGGTTTTGCGGTGCGGTCTGGTCCTTGCTCAAGTTGATAGTGAGCGGATCCTTCAAGTACTTTTGCGCCAGCTTCGAAATCTCTTTCGGCATGGTCGCGGAAAACAGAAGGGTCTGATGATCGTGTATGAGGCAGCAGATTATGAATTCGACGTCCGTGATAAATCCCATATTGAGCATTTCATCAGCTTCATCGAGGACGAAGGTCCTGACGTTCGACAGGCTAAGCTTTGTATTGCGGAGCAGGTCGATGAGCCTTCCCGGGGTGGCAACGAGAATCTCGACTCCGTGATTCAGCTTCGCCATCTGGATTTGGATAGGAAAGCCGCCATAGACGGCAGAGGGTGCAATGTCGGTTCGCCTGGCAATGTCGGAGATTTCTCCGACGTACTGCAGTGCCAGCTCGCGGGTAGGAACGAGGATCAGGGCCTGGACGGCTTTAATAGAAGGATCGACCATCTGGACGAGAGGAACGGCACAGGCGGCGGTTTTTCCCGACCCGGTTTCAGCTCGGGCGGTGATATCCCTATCGGCCAGGATGTGGGGGAAGGTTTTTTCCTGGACGGGCGGTAGATCGACGTATTGCATGTCTCTCAGTGCCGCGAGGATTTTGGGCTTTAGGTCAAGGTCTGTAAACTTCATTTCTCTGCGTTTTTCGTAAGCATAACAAGCCGGAATTCCCCTTCTTTGAACGCCTAAGCAACACTACCGAGCCTTCAAGCTCCTCAAGCTATCAGGTTAATCATAAAATTGCAAGTGTAAGTCGGCTTATCTTACACTTGCCGACAGGTAACGATGGATTGGGTTACGTCGGTTTCATTTTTCGGGAGTCCGGACATGTTTTTTCTTTCGGATCTTTCGTTTGGCCATTCTATAAATGAGCAGAGGTAGATTAGGTATCGCAGCCGCCAGGTCACGCCCATTAACAAGCCCAATTCGCCGGGCCTTTTTTGCTATATGCATGAACTGCGGCAGGTCGTAGAATCCCGACCGAATCCCATTCCGGATTTGTTTCAGTTCCTTGTACCCATAACGGTCCGAATACACGGGACCGCCGATACGTTTGTAGTGGTAGCCCGGCGTATTCTCAACAATTTCCTTCAGGGGTGAGTACTTCTCGACGCGGAGTTTATGGAAACTGATGGAATCGACCTTGATCTCCTTTGCGAACTTTGCGATATAGAGCATCTCTTCTTCCGTCTCTCCAACGTTGCCGTATATGAAGTAACCATGCAGGAAGAAGTTGTACTGCGTCAAGACTGCAAAGGCATCCCGGATCTCCTGTTGGGTAATGCCCTTGGCAAGCAGTTTCAGGATCCAATCATGCGGCGATTCGATCCCGATAAGAAAAACCCTGAAACCAGCTTTCTCCGCCTTATCGAGAATCTTAGGATACTTCGCCATATCAATTCTGGACTGGACGGCAAATGTCTTCTTGATATTATTCTCGATAATCAGATCACAAAGCTTTTCGCTTCGCTTGGGATTGGTGAAAAAGTTGTCATCGCTGAACAGCACGAAATCAGCCTTAATCGTTTTCAATTCTTCAATAACCGATTCGAGAGGTCGTTCCGTGTAACTTCTCTTCTGCCCGAGCGGATTAAGACTGAATGTACAGAACTTGCATTTGAACGGACATCCTCTCGTTGTCAGTATCGTATCGAACGTACGTTTGCTGAGTCGAATGCCGTGCTGAAACCAGTAATAATCGTGCCTTCTCAGGGACCGGTCGGGAAAAGGGATACGTGCGATGTCTGGTAATTCATGGTTTTCGTTGTGGATGATTCGGCCATTCTCCCGATAAGAAAGACCCAGAATATCCTTGTACGGAACCCCGGTGACGATCTGCTTGATAATATCTTCGCCCTCACCTCGTACGACCATGTCGATATTGGGACAACGCTCGAACAGGTACTCCACATCAAGCGTTGCTTTGTAACCGCCAACAATCGTGCAGACCTCAGGGGGCAGTTGAGATACGAAATCACAGACCTTCTCGAACTGAGCTTCCCATCGAATGCTTATGCACAATAGATCGACCTGGCTGGTGATAAACTCGCGAAGTACCTCCGGCTTGCGTAAGTCTCTTTCATACCGAAGGTCAAGAAGTGTCACCTTACCGACCAGGTCTTTCATGCTCGCGACGATATATTCCAAGCCAGTTGGCGGGAACATCCCCATTGTTGCGGTAGAATCCCCGAAATACGGGTTCAGTGCTAAAACATGTTTGTATTTTATCATTCAGGAATAATAACGCTAAAGAACCACAGAGGCAAGAGAATATGAATCGATTTTACTTTTTTTTTCTCAAAAAAAGTCAACCGTAATACTCGTAAGAACAAACGGGGCTCATACCGAGTTAATCGGTACAGGCCCCGAAGTGATACATTTGCAGATTTTATTCCAATAAAAACGGCATTTACCGTTAAGGAACATTCCTTGGCCGATAAAGCCGGATATCGTCAAAGTACATCTTACCCGAGCCGCCGGGCGTCGCCATATTGCCTTTCGTGCCGAGACCGATAGCGATCCTGTCGACGTCTATCAGGTTTATGCCCTTGTCGGCAAAAGCCTGTAGGGGGATAACCCACTCGGTCCAGGTATCTATTTGTGCCGCGGCCGGATCATCATGGTAAATCACGGCAGGTGCGCCGGCGCTGTTGGAGACCGCGATGTACATCGGCTCCGGATCATTGCTGGCTACGCCGATATCCTGGTTCATCCACTGCTGAGAGACCGTGCCGGTAAACGTGACGTTTGAGAATACGGCCTGGCACGTCTGTGAGACATCATGTGCTGTCACTGCCAAACCGATATAGACATTCGCATTCATCTGGATGTTCGCCATCGTGGTGCCCGGTATCGACTGCCAGGTCGAGCCATCGGTGGAATGGAAAGCTGTAAAGCTGCCCGAGAGGCTCCGTTCCAGTTTCACCCAATGCGGGGCCGTTATGCCCGTTTGCTGCCCCGCCGCACCAAGGTTGTTATCGCCGGCAACCGGGCGATATTCGAATACAACGCCCTGACCGGGTGTGACAAAAGCCATGGCGTGTGCCGAGCCGACATCCAGCATTTCGCGAATCATCACGCCGGCCTTGGCCCACTGGTTTGTGTTTTCCATGCTCTCGACCTTTGCGATAATTGAGCCCGGGCCTGTGAGCGTTTTATAAGCAAAATGAAACTCATCTGCCGTGCCCGTAATATCTGCGCCGGAGGCAATCATAATGTAAGTGCCGGCCGGACCCTCGACGAAGCTGCCGACGGATGCCGGATAACCCCTGAACCACAGCGACAATTCCGCGACGCTATCCTCGGTCCAGTCCCGTACATCCGTCAATACCAGTTCCGCCTCCGAATAATCGGCATAGCCCTGCTTATTGTTGTCGTACAGGAACGGCATCGATTGGTCGCCTGTGTTAACGATGGTTTCCTCGGTATAAGAAGGCGTGGTTTCATCACCCACCGCCGCTCCCGTACCGTTACCGGCAAAGTATGGCGGAATCGTCGACGAGCCATAGCCAAGACCATCGTGCCAGGCGTACCAAATCTGATTATCGCCAGCGTTATAATCTTCGAAATCATCAATGATTAAAAAGTCGGCCGATGTAAAGCTCCAGACGCCACCTACCCATGGACTATCGGGATTGACGCTGTTGACTTCGTCGACGCGCCAGTAGTATACGCTCTCCCAGACAAGTTTATCCGGTTCATAGCTCTCGGAGCCAAGAGCCTGGGATCCCATGTACTCGGGCGACGCTGTGGTGGCATTACGCACGGCTTGTTCGTCCGTTCCGAAGTATATCTCGTGCGAAGCGGCCTGCATCCCCTGCTTCCATGTAAGCTTAGGCGTCCTCTTTACGCCCACGGCACCATCGCCGGGATTAGGGGCGTAAGCATTTACCGGCCTATAAGGCGATAGATAATCGCCGGAAACAATCGTTCGTTTTACAATGCCGGGACCCTGCCA
>Ga0114918_10002580_pt1 | contig 16177 bp, 18 predicted proteins | sample LantaG_FD_87015 | JGI IMG/M metagenome (GOLD analysis project Ga0114918, IMG submission 87015) | Deep subsurface microbial communities from Baltic Sea to uncover new lineages of life (NeLLi) - Landsort_02402 metaG | ecosystem: Environmental > Aquatic > Marine > Oceanic > Sediment | place...
TGAATTGCCAAACATTTCAGATGATGATGCTTGGTATATTTTAATTGACTTGTCAACAAGTTTAACTGCTTCAAGTAAATTTAACACCCCAAGACCTGTTGCATTTGCTGTATAAATTGGTTGATCAAAGGATATTCTTACATGGGATTGTGCAGCCAAATTATATATCTCAATTGGTATAACTTCTTGTATAACTCTAATCAATGATGATAAATCAGTCAAATCAGCATAATGTAACTTTAATTTATCATATATATTATCCAATCTTGATGTTTGATTCTCTGCAACAGAATTTCTTTTCAACGTTCCATGAACCTCATATCCTTTATTAAGGAGTAATTCAGCCAAGTAGGATCCAGCTTGTCCATTAATTCCAGTTATTAACGCTATTTTATTTTCTCGCATACTTATAATTTTTAATAAACCATTCGACTGTTTCCTTCAAACCCTCCTCAATTGGTGTGAATTCAAAGTTAGGTAAATATGATTTTAATTTGCTATTATCTGATGGCTTTCTAAATTGCCCATCAGGTTTAGTGTTATCAAATATCACCTTACCCTTAAAGTTAAACTCTTTTACCAATAAATCAACCAAATCAAGAATACTTATTTCACTTGATGGACTAAAAATAATTGGCTCAATCTCATTATAATTATCCAAAGCCCATTCTGCCAATTTAGCAACATCCTTTGAGAAGATAAATTCCCTTAAAGGTTTTCCAGAACCCCAAACAATAAAATCTGTTTTTGTTTCCTTTGCCATAAACAGTTTATGAATTAACATTGGCATAACATGCCCATGCTCCAATGAGAAATTATCATTTGGTCCATAAATATTTGTTGGTATTACTGATGTATAATTAACTCCATACTGCTCCCTATAAGCCCTTATTTGGATGTCAGCCATCCTTTTTGCATAAGCATATGGGTAATTTGATGAGTGGGGTTCACCCAAGTGAATCTTTTTTTCAGTTAGGGGATATTCAATATCATCTGGAAAGACACAAGTGGATAAGAAACATACCAAATTCTTAACACCAACCCTTCTTGCAGATTCAATTACGTTTGTGTTAATCATAATATTATCATAGAAATATTCTCCCTTATATTTCATATTCCCCCCAACACCACCAACTTTACCTGCACAATGAATGATATGAGTTGGCTTATGTTTTTCAAAGGCTTGATATGTAAGGTGGGGGTTTGTTAAATCAATTTCCCTTCCAATCTTAATATTTGCATCAATTGCTGAACCAACCAAACCATTCCCCCCAGTAACTAATAGTTTATTCATAAAACATTTTTTTATTATAATATGGATGTCAAATACGCTTATTAAAAAAATCTTTCCAATAATTATATGTTAGATAATCATTTGGTGTCCCCCAACAAATATAATTTTTAACTTCAAAAACTTTTACTTTTAATCCATTTTTTATATTTTGATTTAATACATCATCAACATAAAATTCACCATTGGTTCTTATGTTTTCTTCATAGTTCATTTTCAAACCATCTATGAAATATTTATTTTTTCTAAAAAACATAGTACCAATAATAGCATGTGTTTTCAAAGGGTCATCATAAATAAATTTCTTACATGAAACATATTTAACAAATCCCTCACTATCAACATCTAACCATGCATACGAATTAGGACTTGTTTTACTTGCTTGATTATTTCTAAATGTCCACACAATAATATCTATAGATTCATCATTAACCATATCTAAATATTTTTGTGAATTGTAATAAACCCCATTATCACAAGCAGAAATTAATATTGGTGACTCTAAATCAATGTTTGCTTCATTAATACCTATTTCACATGTACAGGCTTGGCCTTCAGTTGTTTTATCTATTGAAACAATTTTAGTGTTAGGGTAATAGTTGATTAATTTTTTATCAATATTAAAATTTTTAATGTGATCTTCTAAACAGATAAAAACATTATTATCTGATTCTGGTAAGCAATTAACTGCTTGTAATATCATTGGTAGTTTATCAACTTCTAATAATGGTTTTGGTAATGGATACCCTTCATCTTCAAAACGACTTCCTCTACCAGCCATAGGTAAAACAAGAGTTGTGCCTTTTGGGTTTTTAATTTTTGGTTGAGTAATCTTCATATTAGAAAAATATTTAGACCAGCCTTTATAGTTTTCTAAATCATAAGGTGTTCCCCATTGTAACATATTTTCAATTAAAAAGGTTGTAACTAATAAACCATCTTTGATTAATAAATTATAAACTAAACTAACATAAAATTCATTATTTAATGAATGGTTTAAATCTATTAATTCTTTAAACTTATCTTTTACTATACGTCCAGTTTTAAAATAATAAGTACCATTAGAAGCTAATTCAGCCATTTTATTATTAGTGAAAGGTTTTTTTTCTTGAATTGCTACTGCTCTATCATCTTCCATTTTAACAAATGCATAATTATCAGAACCTAACATATGTGGATGAAATCCAGTGTAACATACAATTGCACCATCAGAATTTGCTTCCCTAGTTTCTTTTAAAAATTTGTTATAATTCCAATAAGTACCATAATCACAATAACTAACAATAACTTCTCTATCATCATCAATATATTTAGCTATTTGATGAACAGCATCAACAGGTCCTTTTCTATTCTCATTAGGTACAGAATATATCTTACAATTTGGGGATATATATTCTAATATTTCTCTCATATTAGTATCTCTTAAATGTATTTCATTACAAATGAAAATAACATCATTAGGACTATTAAACATTTCAACTACATGTTGAATTATTGGTTTTCCATCAACAATAATAAGTGATTTAGTGTTAACATAACCAGCATCAATAAAACGTTTACCAATACCAGACATAGGTATAATTAATTGTATATTTTTACTCATTTTTTTTATTTGTATAATCCTTTTTGTTTTAAATTAAATGCTGCTAAACTAATATAATCAGTACATACACCATAAACCAATTTACCATTATATTTTAAAACATCTATATCACTTAATAATGGAATAATGCATTTGTTGTTTAAATCTAAGGACAAATCATGAACCCAAATATAATCATTACTAGTTAAAATAAAAGAATCAGATGAATGACAAAAAAACTTAAACTCTATATCATATTTTTTTTGTAAATTAATAAACTCTGATGCTGCTTCTAAATTTTTACAGTGAAACCATATGTTATATTTTCTTTTAATCATCCAAATTTCAGTTATTTCATAATCAGGTGTATTATGACCTAAATAGAATTTACCATTTGTAAAATTTATATCCACTTCAACATCATAACCAGCACATATTGCAGTATCAATATATGATGGTGAGTTTTCTCTTTTTAAATTTGGGCCAATTATATTTCCTCTGTGTGATATTAATTTCATATTTCTTCAATTCTAAGTGTTTTGTCATCAATAAACAAATCATAGTATGGTTTAGTTACATTTAATTCATGGTGTTTTGCACCCCATTCAATTAATTGTTGTTTGGTTAATTTGTACCAATTAATTTGTGTTCTACTACCACGAGCAGTCCAATATACTATTGTATTACCTTCATCATATAACTTATTAATCTTTTCAATATTTTCTTTTATTGGTTTAGCATTAAAATAGTTTCTAGGTTCTGGTGTTTCACAAATAGTTTCGTCAATATCTACATAAATTACTTTCATTTCAATTGTTGTTGTCTATATTTTTCTTTATCATCCATAACTAAATCAGTCATTTGTTTATTAGATAAAAATCTTATATTACCTAAACTAATACCACCTAAAAAAACACCAGCTGCTTTTTCGCAAATATCTGTAGCAATAACGCATTCTTTAATTGAATTACCACATGTGATAACACCATGATTTTCTAATAATATTAATTTAGGGAAATAAAATTCCTCATCAATAAATTTTTTAACGTGAGATTTTATAAGTTCAGTTAATTCTTCACCTGGTTTAGCGTATGGAACTAAACATGATTTAGTTCCATTAAAAACTACTTGGTCTGGAAATAACCTCACATTAGCAAAAAGTTCAGACTGATTGGTACATAAAATTTTTAAGATATTGGTTGGGTGTGTATGTGATACATAATTTATATCATCAAAACTTAATAAAAAAGTATGAAAACTTAATTCCATACTACCTCTTTCTTTAAAATTTGATAATTGATTCCCATTGAAATCAAATTCAACCAAATCTTTAGATTTTAAATTTGATAGGCTATATCCACTGGCTTTTATCAGGAAAGAATTTTCATCTATTTTACCAGATATATTTCCTTCCATACCAACACAATATTTAGAAATATCTTTAGATAAGGATATTAATTTGTTAGTTGTTTTTGTTATTTTCATATTAAAAACCTTTTTTAACCATAAACGCTGTTGGTGCAACCCAATTAGTACTTTTTAAACTATAATCAATATTTTTTTCTTTTAGGAATCGCTCAACACCAACACTTTCAGTAAATTTATGGTATTCATATTCATCAAAAAGAATAACACCACCAGGAAGGATTCTATCCCAAAGATTTATTAAGGTATGGTAGGTTGGTCTATCTAAGTCCACATCAATATATAACAATGAAACTCTAAAACCTTGATTTTCTTCTAAGAATTTTGGGATACTATATTGAACATCACCTTTGATTAATTTGAATTTATCAGAACTAATTTTTGTTTGATTAAGTCTATTGGTTACTGATTCTAAAGTTAAATCTTCATAATCAACTCTATCATATACCACAAACATACTATCTTTATCAACATCACCATCTTTTTCTAAAATTTCTTTAGCTTCAATGGTATTAAAAATATCAAAGCCAATAACTTTTTTATTTGAATTAGGGCAATAGATTTCAATAAATTTAAGAAATGTTGAAATACCAGAACCCTTAAATACCCCAACTTCTACAATGTCCCCAGGTAAATCTTTTACTTTTAGAAAGTGTTCAAACCTATGTAATAATTTGCCAGTTAATTTCAAATCATCTGAAAAAATGAAATTATTAAATTTATCATAAACTAATTGTTCAATTTCATTTAGTTTATTTTCATTGCTAATAGCTTTTAATTTATTCATATCTATATATTTTTTTTTAAAACACAAGTTAATTTAATTAGTAATTATAAATTAAAGATTTAGAATAAAATATAATATGTAGTCATAAAAAGATTTTGTGTTGAAACCTAAGTCAACTTCAACATATTCTAAAATTTGTATTTTAATAAATTTATCTTCATAATTAACAATTAAAGATATATTTAATTTGATTAGATTTAAAACTATTTTACCAACATTGTAGCTCTTATTTATAGATAATTCTAGGCTTAATTTGTTCTGGTGTTCTAAATCATTGAAATCTATTTCTTCAGTTGTAAAGAATCTAATAACTAAATCAGCATTATCTCTTTGTGGTAAGATAAATTCTTTAAAATCATTTTCTCTTTTTTGAATACTATCTAACACTTTTTGAACTGAATACCCACGTTCCCTAACATCTCTATTAATTTTCCATTTTTTCTTTAAATTTTCATCAGTATCCATATATATTTTTAAATCATATACTGAATTATTGTTAGTGTATAAACTATGTAACCCACAAACAATTAAATTATCTGAAGGGTTTATTAATTGTTTTTTAGTAAATTTACCATTATGGTGATCATAATCTACTTGATAGATATCTTTACCAATTTTTAGGTTAAACACATCTTCATTCATTTTAGCAATATAATTAGCCCTTGGGTTTAGGTGTGTAACTTCTTCCCAATTTTTATTGGTGCGTTCCCATTTATGATATCTATCACATTCTAATGTAAAAGAGTTTGAGAATATGTTTTTAAGTAAGGTACTTAATGTTGATTTACCAGAACCAGAATCACCACAAATTGCAAACACATTGCATTTTGATAATATAAAACTATAATCAATATCAATTAATTTATGTTTAATTTTATTCTTTGTTAAATAATTAAATAAAATTGTTTCAGAAATTGGCCCATAATCTTTTATAAGAGTATTTAATTCATTGTAAATATCAAAATACTTATCCATTGAATTTGAACTTCCAAAAGCCAATGCATCACAAAGATAACCATCAGTTTTGTTAGTTAATTTAACTTTATCAATTTTGCTATCTTTAGGTATGAATATAGTGTTTGAGGTATCACTAATATCAAATATGTTTTTAGATACAATTGATAAATCTGGTCTATACCTAATAACTAAATCATATTTTTTGTTTGTTGTATTTTCTCTTATTTTTTTAAGATCATTTAATTTGTATAACTTACCCCAATGATTTATAGTGTTGTTTGTGGCTTTATCATTGCTATAATGAGTGTTGTTCTCTATAATAATTGAAACAGGTTTTACATCATCTATAATTGCTTTAATATCTTTTTCTTCTATTTGGTTGAAATACCTATCTTCTAATTTCTCATCTTTTGTAATATGTAGATATATATCAACATTATCATATTTGTTGATTATTTCTTCCTTTATAAAATCAATGTTTGCTTTGTAACTTCTAAGATATCCAGCAATTAATAATGCTATTCTCATTTTATAATCCAATTATCTAATTTAATAGGATATTGAAATAGGTTTTGATGCCCTCGTTTACAATACACAGTTATTATTTTATCTTGTAGTATGTTGTATTTAGCATCTAATTGATAAAATAGACAAGCCCATATGGAATCAACTAAATGTATTTCTTTTGCTTTTTGAAATATTTTAATGTAATCAAATAATATCCTAGATTTTTTGTTAACATTAATGTATTTATAATCTTCATATTTATTTTCAAAATCAATTTTAGTTGAAATGTGATATTGCCCATGTTGATGATTTGATTCATCATCATGATATAAGACATAATTTTTGCCATTTTCTTTAATAAATTCAGCTAATTTTTTATCTTCTAATTCAGTATCTCGTTCAAATTTAAATTTACTAATTCTATTTGAAAAGTCAATATTGTAATATACATAAAACATCTCTGAAAAATGGTTTGTTGGTTTTTTCATATTTTCTGGTTGATACCAATATCCCCTATAACAATCTTTTCTGTATCTATCGTGTTCTCCATGAAACATTAAATCAAAATTTTCTGGAATAAATATTAACCCATTTTCATAAGTAACCTCATTTTTATTTGAAGATAGTATTTGGCCATAAAATCTACCATTATCTGTATCCATATAGACAATATGTACACCATTTAAAGATTTAACATAAAAATCAACTATATCTTTTGCATCAGAACGAATTAACACATAAATCTCATTATATTTTCCTTTATAATAATTAATCAACCCCATACACATAATGATATCTGTCCAACCTTGGTGGAAGTAAACACATGCTTTTTTCATTATATATTAATTGTTTTTTCGTTTTTTTGTTGTGATATTTTACAAAAATATTTATCTATTTCCTCATAAATGTTAATATGATGACAATCATAACCAACACCATTAACAAAAAAAGTGTTATTGTTACCATCTATACTAAAATTAATGTCATTGTTTATTTCAAGTAATAATCTTCCCAAATATCTTTCAGATGCTTCACTTTCATGCCTTATAGTAATAACAATGTCTTTTATATATTCATAAAATTGTGGAAGTTTATCTATACTTAGAATAAAACTATTACACCAACAAAGGAATGACAATTCTAATTTATTCATCATGCCAAGTCTTTCTAAAATTGGTACTACTACATCACTTTTTTGATAATCATTTGGTAAATTAATTATTGAAGCAGCTTTGATGTTATTATTCTTTAAAATGTTAATATCATATTTCTTTTTAATTATATAGTTATCCTGTGTACAGAAAACATAATCAAATTCAGATAATTTATTTCTTTCTATTAAATATTTAAAACCTACATTGTAAGCACCCAGTTCAAACTTACAATCAATATTGTTATTTAAGAATACTATATTATCTCTTGTCTCTATTGTACTAAAAATATCTTCTTTAAATTCTGAGTTATTATCAACAACCAAAATCAAAGAATTTTTGTAAAAATTTAATATATTATCAATGTAATATCTTAAATAAGAGGGATAACCTCTAAAATATTTATGTGCAATTATAAAAACTGGTCTTTTTTCCATTGTTTTTTTAATTTATCCATTTATTAGTTGATTTTAAATTATAATTTTTAACAATTTTTTCATATTCATCTTTAAAATTTACATAAGTTTGCCCATATACTGTTGAATAATTTACTAAGGGGACAAATTTACCATTATGTGAAATATGAAAAAAAACAAAATCATTAATATATTTATAATGCCCACATTCCACCATATATTCTGAATATATTTTATATATATCAAATTTTGTTGAAAATACTTGCACATCAAATCCCTCAATCTCTCTATAACTTTTGTTGGGAAACTTGTTCACTATTTCTAATATGGCATCCCTTTTCCATATTGAGGGGTTGACATTGTAAATATAATCATGTGGATTAGTTTGTTTAATTAGGTATAATTTATCATCATTGTCAATGTTATCAACAATATGCCAACTTTTATGATTTTTTTTATCTTGACATTTATATATTTTAGTGGAATCCAAAGTTGGGGTATATTTTATATCAACCCTATCAAAATTATTATGTTTTAAAAAATTGTAAAACTCTATGATTAATTCTTGATTAACATTAAATACTATGTCAATATCATGGCACAATAATATATATTCATCATCAATTTGATTTAAACATTCCCCTAATCTTTTAGCATAAGGATTTGCCTCATCATAGAAAACAACTTTAATATATTCATTATATATCAAATTAATATTTAATTCATTTTTATTAATAAATAAAATTTTATTTTTAATATCTTTCAAATAATCTGTTTGTATTTGTAATACATCCAAATAATCTGTGTTTCCATAAATTACATAATTAATCATAATATTTCTTTTAATTTATTCAAATTTATTTCCCATTCTGAATTTAAACCATTATCTATTTTTTCAATTTCATTTATTTTTTTTGTAATCTTTTTAAAAGAAATTTCATTGTTCCAACCAGCAACATCAATTTCACTATAATTAATTACAACAGCATCATTTATAACTTCAATAATCTCCCCAACTTTGCCATCAAATTTAACTCTCATATATTTTTTTATATCTCCAACATCAACATGAGATGAAATATTTAAAATATCATAATTAATATTTTCAAATGAATATAAAAATCTTCCATTAACATCAAAGAAACCAGGTGAGTTAAGTACTTTTAAATTTGTTTTTTTGCTTGAAAACAAAACATTACATAAACCCCCACCTATTGGACCAATAATATTTTCAGCATTATTAAATAATAATATTTTTTCAATGGTATTTAAATTTTCTGTAAAAATTTCTTGATATCCTTTTTTTGTTAAATATTCAACTAAATCATCTTCATTTGTTAGTTTTCTTTTTGTTGTGTAATTTGTCCCAATATTTGAAGTATCTTTGCTAATCCATGTCCTTCTTGACACATAAATGTTCTTTGGTAAATTTGGATTTAAATCATTCTTTTCTTTTACTTTATTTACTATTTTTTCATAAAAATCATATACTTCTTTTCTTGGGGGGAGGTTAGACTTCCCATTATGGGTGTAGGAGTTTGATACATAAATTGTATTATATATGGTATTAGAATCTACTATTTCAATTTGAGCATTTGTTATTGACAATATTTCCAAAAATTCTATGACAAATTTATAATGGGATTTTTTTTGAAAATTTGGATAATTCATCAATAATTTCAAACCTGGCACTATTTTTTTAAGTTCAAAAAAACTTATTAAATAGGGCATAGTATCATAAATAAAATGGTAATAATTATCTGTATTATATATTAAAAAGAAATATGGGTTATTATCTATTTTATTTGATTTAGATATTGAAAATGTTGAGTTATTTAAACTAATATTCTTAAGGGATTGTATGGCTTCATTTATTGGGTTTATAATCCCATTGTCATTTTTTAGAAGAACATTTGGATAAAAAACATTTGTTTTATAAAATTGACAATTTTTTAATTTATAAATATTTATTTCCCTATCATATTCATCTTTATTATATAATTTAATGATAGGTTTGATGGACAATAAATTTTTAATTACATTCATATATTATATTTATTTTCTCTAAAAAATTCTTCATAAGGATATTGATTTATATTGTTCAACTTCTCAATCATTTGAGAATCAAACATCCCTCTAATGCCCTTAGTATTTGCCTCATACTTTTCACCATAAATGAAATCTCTATTAAATTTAGAATACTTACCAATACCAGGTTTAATGTGATCATGTCTAATTTCTGAAACCAAATTAATAAATCCAGGTATGTGTATATTATTTATTTTAATATTATTTTTTTCACATCTATATACAATATCTCCATCTTCTTCCCCAAAACCTAACAACCTTTCATCAAAATACCCTAAACCATCTAATGTTTTTTTTGAAATAATGAAATGTGAAAAAGAATTATTAATTTTAGTAAACCCATTAAAATCATTTGATTTTATATGTGCTTCAATATTTTCAAATATTTTATTATTATGTAAATCCAAATCATCATTTAAAATTAAAACATTTTCATCTGAAGAATGAATTGCTATAGTATTCCAAAGTTTAGATAAACCTCTTACCTCATTAAAAAAAATAGGATACACATTTATATGTTTTGAAAAAAACAATAATATGTCTTGAGCATAATTCACATCAAACTGGGCATTTTGTTCCCCATTAATGCAAACCAAAATTTTATGATTTGTAATTTCCCTAATTTTATTAATTAAATTAATTAATAAATCTTTTCTTTTTGAAAAAGTTGTAATGCCTATTGTTAAATTATTATTCATAAAAAAGTTTTTCCAAATGTGATTAAATCTTCATTATAATTTTCTTCAATAAATTTCTTATATCCTTTAATCTCCTGCAATTTATCAAAAAAAGTTAAATCTATTTCAATACCTTCTATAATATTTTTAGTCATTGGTTGGGGGTTAAAATTCAAATTATTTATAACTGAATCATATTTCTGATTAATTTCATTAACAGAAAGACCATAATGAACAAACTCATAATGCTTATACCAAAGTTGTTTTAATACATAATATTTCAAATCACAAGCCTGTAGATGTAACACACCAAAATCTTTTGTTGCTTGTTTTGGTAAATTTACATTTGGAGTTCTAGGTGTATGATATTGCCAATTATATATGTTTAAATTATCAGTTTTATTTAATGGTAAAACAAAACTTCTAAAATTATTAGAATATGATGGATCATTCCTATAATAATTTATTGAGTTATTAATGCAATTATACCAAAATAATAATAAATCTATTGATTCATAATTATTTAAAAATGAATCAAAATTATTCACAATGCTTGAAGATAATAATTCATCTGCATCAATTGAAAAAACAAAATCAAACTTGTTATTTTTAGCTTCATCAAGCATTCTCTGCCTTTGATATCCTTCATTAAATTTTGGCAACTTATCATTTAATATAATAAATCTATCCTTATCCAAATGTTTTTCTATAATATCACAAGTTTCATCTATTGAATTATCATCATAAAAAATAAAATAATCTATTGGATATTTATCCCATATTGGTAATATGTTATCTAACATAATACTTTCATTTTTAACCATAGTATTGAAAACCACTCCCATCTTATAATAATTTATAATTCAAAATTAATTTTTTTTCTGTTATTGTAAAGATTCATATCATAATTTAAATCTTGATGATTTTTTTTATGAATTTCATCTTGAGACCCATATCCCCAGTCTGGGTGTTCATGTTTTATGATGACATCATCAAAATATGTTTGCTTACCTAATAAATTTGCAACAGTCATAAATTCATTATCACACCATGTTGATTTGTATTCTGGATAATAAATGTAATTAAATTTTTCATAATATCTTTTACCCAAGATACAAATTGTATTTAATTCACTCTTTGTAAACCCATCATTAAACCATAATACCCCATCTGTATTAGGATATATATCTTTCATTTTATTAATGATAATTTCATCATATCCTTTAATTTGGGGAATCATATCATCTGATGCTAAAAACAAAATATCCCAATTATTAACTTTATCAATATCTCTATTGACTGCATGAACTTTTGATGAACTATGCCCAACCACAACTTGGCAATTTTTAAAAGTTGATAAAATTTCCAAACAATCAATATTATTCATTTCAATATCATCATCATCAATAGATATTAAAAATGATATATTATTTAAATTATTTGCAAGATTTTGATATTTTTTTAAAACATTAAAAAACTTGGTTTTTCTTCCTCTTGTTGGAAATTTTATCAATATCTTCATTATATTATTTTAATGTATTCATCTTTTATTTTATTTGCAACAATTGACCCAAAATACTTATCTCTCAATTCATCTTGGCTTGGGGGTGAGTGAAATTCTTTACTCAATATATCACCCTTATCATTCACCTCATAAATCCAACCACCTTTTCCACACATCCAACCTTCAATTGTTGTTCTACCTAACATTATACCAGCAGTTTCAACACATTTTTTTGTGTATTTTTCAATGTTCCAGGTTGATTTAAAATGTTTAACATGAGATTCATTTAATAATTCAGATAAATAATTTGATGAACTATCTCCAACCAACCAAAGTTCAAGATTTTTTTCTTTGGTATAAATAACTAAGTCTCTTATTGTTTTCTCTCTTAAATAATCAATTGACCCAACAAACAAAACATAATTCTCATTTATTGATTTAACTATATTAAATCTATTTTCATCAATTGGGTTATATATAACTGAAATATCTTCTATTGGTATATTAATAGTTTTGTTTATATATTCTGAAATACTTTTTCTAATTGAAATATATTTTTTTATTGATGGATGAATTATTGGTTCTTCTATAGAAATAACCTCTGAGTGAACAGTATATACTTTTGGTATATCAGGATATAATTGGCACATTCTTTCTGCAATTGGTTTATGCTGGATATGAATCACATCATAATTAACTGGTGCAACAGCATATAACATATTCTCTTCACTAACTTTAAAGCCCTCCTCTGTATTAACACCCCACTTACCATCACCCAATTTAAAACCAGGAGGTTCACTTAAAGAAAAAACTTTAACCCCAATATTCAATGCCATTTTTGCTAATTGTCCATCTATATCTGAAACAACAGTAACATTACAATTTTGATTCAATAAATTTCTTGCCAATTCGTAAACATATAATTCTGATCCTGTAAAATTTTTAAAAGATAAACAAGATATTAAAACATTTAGTTTTCTTTTACCATTATGAATTAATTTAACTGGTAAATTATCTGCATACTTTTTAGAAAATTTAATTTTATTTTCTTCCCATTTCTCATTTGTTTGGCCTATTGATAAGTGTGTTATTCTTATATTATATATAACGCCTATGTCAACACCTGCCATATAATTCTCAAAGCAAAATGATATATCATAAAAATGAAAATTATCAAAATCCTCAATAAAATTACTCTTAATTCTATTTTTATGAATTACCATAAATACACCATCAACAATAACTACCTTTTCAGCATCATTACCTAATGATGTTGAATACTTGGATTCCCATTGTTTTCCCTCATGCTTGTGGTTGAGAATACCAAGCATCTTATTTCTTTCCTCCCACCATATACCAGATAATGGCATATTAGTTGTACCAGCAACACCTAATATACCATAATTGGTTTTTGTAAAATGCTTAATGATTTTATTTCCCCAACCTTTGTCTTCAAATATGATATCATCATGACAAAGAACAACAATGTCATTCTTTGCCTGATTCAATATCTCATTATAAACTTTGGTTAAGGATTTTTCACCATTATTAACAACCTCAATAATTTCAATATTTTTTGGGCCTACTGTCTTTTTTAAATGTTCAATAAATGTTGGGTTGCTCTCCCTTGTTGAATATCCTATTGTTATCATATTTTTTTATATTAATTAAGTCCAGTTGATCCAAATCCATCACTACCCCTATCAGTATCAGGTAATTCATCTATGTTTTCAAGATTTACGTATTTGCCTTGCTGAACCGGACATAATACTGCTTGGGCAATCTTCATTCCCTTTTTAACTTGGTAAGTTTCTCTTGATGTATTAAATAATATCACCTTAACCTCACCAACATATCCCCCATCAATTGTGGAGGGTGTATTCAATACTGTAAGCCCATAATTGATTGCTAATCCACTTTTGGGTCTAATTTGTATCTCATACCCATCAGGGATATTAAAAGCAAGTCCTGTGCCAACCATAGCCCTTGACATACCACCCAAATCAATATCCTCAACTGAATGTAAATCAAATCCAGAATCTTTCTCAAAATTATACTTGGGATCAACTGCATCAGGTGATAATTTCTTATAACCAAGAGTTTTTGATTTCATTGCATCTTCAAGAGCATTTGAATAATCATCCATTGACATGCCAAACATATTTTGGATAAATGATTCCATATCCATTTCATCAATAGTTTCATCATCATCTGTGTCATCAAGATAATGTTTTAAGTTTTCAAGCTCTTCCTGGCTATAATTTTCTCTATTTTCCATTTTATTTGTTTTTATTATTTAAAATTGTAGTTGTACTAATATCATACTTTTTTTCAAAAAAATCAATCCTTTTTGCATGTTCTGAACCAATTATATTCTTTGATTTGTATTCATCACCAATCACAAGAACATCTGGTTGATATAGGTATAAGATGTCAGTTAAATCTGTATCTGTATCAAATATAATAACATCATCAACAAATTTCAAAGATTTTAACATCTTAACCCTATATTCAACTGGGTTCACTGGTCTATCATTACCTTTCAATTGCTTAACCCTTTCATCAGAATCAACACCAACTAGGACATGTCCAAGTGTTTTTGCATATTCCAATAACGATATATGCCCGATATGCAAAACATCAAAGCAACCATTCACCCAAATTCTCATTTTAATTGCATAAGTTTTTTAATAACATCAATTAATACCTCCACATCTCTTTCACAGTATTTGGTAATACCTTCAATATTTCCATCATTCCAATATGCATCATGTACCTTGTTCCCTGTTACATCCATATTCTTTGAAGATTCAATGCCAAGGCTAACACACATCAATTCCAAAGATGCAATTGAACCAAATTGACCATATTGCCAAATATCTTTTGTATCAATTGCTTTAATCTCCCAAGGTTTTGTATCATAACTTGGTAAAATTTTTGGAGGCATTAAGCCATTAATCATCATTCTCTTTGCTAATATAGGGATGTCAAAACCCTTTACATTATGCCCACAAAGAAAATAATTAAGAGAACCAACTTTTTGCAAAACCTTTTGAGTTTTTTGTAGAATATCCAATTCATCTGTTCCAGAAAATGATTGCATTTTAATTGTCCCATCATCATTGACAAAGGCCAAAGAGACACAAGCAATTTTCAAAAATTCACCAACAAGTGCTGATCTATTATGAAACATAGAGTCAAAGCCATCGGCACCATCTTCTGGGAATCTTTTCTCAAACCAATCAAAATAATTTTCAAATTGGTAGGCTAATTCAGGTTTATTTGTTTTTAAATTATCAAAACTGGCTTCACAACCAACTGTTTCAATATCCAAAAATAAAATCTTGTTTAAAGGTACATTTATCATGTTATAGTTATTTAATTAGTGATTTATAAAATTCTGCTCTGTTTTTTGTTACAGTAATCAAAGAATATGTATCCTTTACTGTTTCATATAAATTCTCACCCAAGTCCTTAACCAAATTTGGGTTCTTCATCAACTTCTCAATATACTTTGCCCAATCAACACCATTCCTATCCACATCAATCAATAAAGCATTCCCACCACTTACAAACGTACCTTTATTTAAACCATGTTTCAAGTCTATGGTATATGGCCCAAAATTTGAAGCTATTAACGCTTTCTTATAAAACCCAGCCTCAATTACTTTTAACTGTGACTTCATCTCATTAAAAATGTGATTCTTTATTGGAGCCAAAGATATATCAAATTTTGCATAATTCTTTGCATAACTTGTAACAGGTTTTGTCCAGGCTCTCACATAAGCCTCA
>Ga0114918_10002581_pt1 | contig 16176 bp, 11 predicted proteins | sample LantaG_FD_87015 | JGI IMG/M metagenome (GOLD analysis project Ga0114918, IMG submission 87015) | Deep subsurface microbial communities from Baltic Sea to uncover new lineages of life (NeLLi) - Landsort_02402 metaG | ecosystem: Environmental > Aquatic > Marine > Oceanic > Sediment | place...
CCCGAGCCGAACATAAAGAACGCCATCATCACTTTACCGAACTTGCGGTCGCCGATGAAAAAACTGGCGGAGCTGCGGACCTTCCTGACCGCCCAGAAACCGATGAGCGTGATACCGAGCAGATAAACGACAATGACAATCCAGTCAAAGAGTTTAAGGCCTAACATCCATAAACCTCCGGCATAGACGAATTACAAATCAACATCCCTTTTCTAAAAAATCGCCACAGGAAGGCCATTATAGGAACCAGCGGCATAGCCGGCAAGAATGAAAAAAAGGATTTGCGAAAAAGACCGCTGGAACTCGGCTGGCAATAAAGGTACTATTGTGACAAGTAAATGAAGTAAATGAATATGGAGAGTACCGAGATGAACCGATATACTATTAGCATTTCGAAATTAAAGCTGGCACTGACATTTTGGCTACTGTGCCTTATTGCTTTGCCATTTTGTGCCCGGGCGGGTCAACAGACAGACTGGAAAGCAGGTGTCGCTTCAATTGTCATTACGCCGGACGAGTCGATGTGGATGGCCGGGTACGCGGCGAGAAACAAACCTTCGGAAGGCAAGGTCCACGATTTGCACGCCAAAGCTCTATCGCTGGAAGATGAGCATGGCACGAGATTCGTAATCGTCACGGTCGATCTGATCGGCATTCCGCGCCCGATGCGTGACTGGCTGGCCGAGCACGCAAAAGCGTCCTACAAGCTCGAACCGGAAGCTTTGTTGCTGAATGCATCGCACACGCATTCGGGCCCGGTGATCCGCGAAACGAGATATTCCATCTACGGCAATACCCTGTACGGCCTGTCGCCGGAGCAAATCCAGCAAAACAATAAATACGTGGACGAGCTTCAAGACAAGCTGTTAGAACTGATCGGCAAGGCGATAGAGAACCTGGCTCCGGCAAAGCTTGGCTACACCCATGCCCGCGCGGGCTTTGCAATGAACCGTCGCTTGCCGACCGAAAGGGGCTTTCAAAACAGTCCGAATCCGGACGGCCCCGTCGATCACGATATGCCCGTTTTGCGGATTGACGGCCAGGACGGCAAATTGCGAGCTGTACTTTTCGGATACGCCTGCCATAACACGACCCTAAGCGGCTATGAATTCTGCGGAGACTACGCCGGCTTCGCCCAGGAGTACATAGAGCAGGCCCATCCCGGTACGACCGCGATGTTTATGGCCGGCTGCGGCGGAGACCAGAATCCGTACCCTCGTCGGACTCTTGATTATTGTATGCAGCACGGTCGAGCATTGGCCAACGGCGTCGAATCGGCACTGGCCCCGCAGGCACGTCCCGTCGCCGGGCCGGTTCGGGCTGCTCTCGATACGGTGACGCTGGATTTTGCCGAAGTGCCCACAAGAGAGAAGCTTCAGGAGCAGGCCAAGTCGACCGACAAGTATGTCCGCCGGCATGCGGAAGTGCTGCTGGAGGAGCTTGAGCGAAATGGGGCCATTCGGACGACCTATCCGTATTTGGTGCAGGTCATACGGTTCGGCGACGACTTGACTATGGTCGCCCTGGCCGGGGAGGTCGTGGTGGACTACTCGCTGCGTTTGAAGTCGGAGCTGCCCGGTCGCGCGGTTTGGGTGGCCGGCTACTCGAATGACGTTTTCGGTTATGTCCCTTCGGCCCGTGTTCTGCGCGAAGGAGGCTACGAGGCAGGTGATGCCATGCGGTACACGGACCTGCCCGGCCCGTTCGCCCCGTCGGTCGAGGAGTTGATTGTCGCTAAGGTCCATGAGCTGGCGCAGAGCCCTCAGCCCAAAAGCAAACTGGAGCTGATTCGCCCTAACGAAGATGGCAGCGGCTTCGTCCGTACAGAATCGGGCGCGAAGTTTCTGGCCTGGGGCGTTAATTATGACCACGATACGCCCGGGCGTTTGCTGGAGGACTACTGGCACGAAGAGTGGCCGACCGTCGTGGAAGATTTTAAGGAAATCAAGGCGCTCGGCGCCAACGTGGTCCGGATTCATCCTCAGACAGCAAAATTCATGCAGACACCGACGGAGCCGAACAAAGCGTCACTCGAACAGCTTGCCCGCCTCGTGGAACTGGCCGAGCAAACCAGGCTCTATCTCGATATCACGGGCCTGGGCTGCTACCATAAGAATGATGTGCCCGATTGGTACGACACGATGGATGAAGCCGCACGCTGGGATGTCCAGGCGCGATTCTGGGAGGCGGTCGCTAAAATTTGTGCCGGGAGTCACGCAATTTTCTGCTACGACCTGATGAATGAGCCCATCCTGCCCGGTGGTGACAAGGCCGAGACCGAGTGGCTGGCAGGCGAGTTCGGGGGCAAAAACTTTGTGCAGCGAATAACCCTCGACCTTGCAGGGCGAACAAGAGAGCAGGTCGCGAAGGCATGGGTGGACAAGCTCGTCGCGGCCATCCGAAAGCACGACGAGAATCACATGATAACGGTCGGTGTGATACCCTGGGCCCACGTCTGGCCAAACGCCAAGCCGTTCTTTTACTCGAAGCAGGTCGGCGAGAATCTCGATTTCGTCAGCGTTCACTTCTATCCCAAGAAGGGCGAAGTCGATAAGGCACTGAAGGCGCTCGCGGTTTACGACGTCGGCAAGCCGTTAGTGATCGAGGAGACTTCTCCGCTCTGGTGCGGCCAGGAAGATTTCAGTCGCTTTTTCGACGGCTCGCGCAAGATCGCCGACGGCTGGATCGGCTTCTACTGGGGTACGACCATCGACGAGTACGCCCGGAGGAAAGACGATATAGCGGCCGGCATCATGAAGGAATGGCTGGAATTCTTCCGCGCGAAAACGCCTGAGATTCTTCGCCGGAATTAGAGCCTGACATTTCGCACCACCGTTAACTATCATTGGGTGGCAGCCTCATCCCTTAGGGATGGGGATGGACTCGCCGAACGCTACTCAGGACGAATCTATCGCTTTTGTTTAATTTGGCCGATAAGCTCCAGTGCCTTTTCTATCATGATTTCGCCCGCTCCTTTGGCAAGGTTTGTCGCACCGGCCGGTTCGTATCCTCCCTCGTCGTAAGCGGTACTATGACATACGTATCCGATCGCGTCATTGCTGAGCGTCACTATAAAAAGATTCTCCAGTCCCGCCTGTTTCTTTATCGCCAGCCCCACTTCCACGAGGATCTCGCCGGGCAGTCCGAGGATATAAATGTCACCAAGCCGCAGAACCTGAATCTCGCTTGTCACCGGGTCGGGCATTTTATCATCCCCGGCGGCTTTCCCTGGCACCGGAAGTTTTGCCGGAAACGCAACCTCTTTTTTAAGGCCTCTCAGAGTGACATCATCGGTGGTCATGACGAACTGAAGCCGCCTGATGGCCTCGCCACCGACCGCCCTGCCGATCTGCCGGCGGGGCAGGACTCCCCTGTCGAAAGGCACGGCATCGCCTGCTAATCCAAGAGTAAACAAACACAGTCCCCCTTCCACCCCTTCGACAACGCTTGTAACAAAAGCGGGATAATCTGCCGATACCGCGGTACTCAGGGAAGGATATATGGAAACCGGGTGACAGCCAAAATTGACCAGCGAGGCGAGAAGTTCGCCGGCTGTATTCTCGACCCTCAGCACGCAAACCTCTGGATCGACGGGCCCGAATTTCCATTCGGCTTTATCATCAGGCAGAACAAATGTCGTTCTCACGTCACCGCCTGAATCGACTACAACTTTCCTTGTGGCTCTTACCTCCGGCGGGATAGTAAAAGCCATTTTCACGAGGCCATTACTATTTTTCGGCCTGCGGTTATACACGATTTCGGGAGCCTGGCCTTTCGCCGCCCCAATCTTTACCTCCTGCATTTCTTTGTGAGCAATCAACGCCGAGCCGGCTATTTTTTTTACGAGTGTATCGAGGTAGGACCGGTCGATGTCCGGAGCGGGGGCATCCGCTGCGGTCATGAACTTGGATTTGGTGAAAACTTCCGGCCCCGAATGAGTATGCGTGGCGCAGACAAGAATATTCCGTTCGGGGATACCGGTCTTTTCTGTGATAATTTTCCGCACCGGCCCGGCAATCTCTTCCAAAGGCGTATACAGCAAATCACACGAAACGATAACCAGGGTATTATTCCCATCGTTAAACACCAGCGCTTTTGCATAAAGCTCATCAAGAATATCGTCGCTCGGCTTGCCGTAGGAACCGATCAGCGGAATCCCGAGCGGCGGAGTAATATTTACCTTCGCACATCCTCCTTTGAGCACGGCTTGAGCGCCAGGGCAGAAGATATGGAGGCTTAAAAAAACAACTAAAACCCACGTCAGTGATTTGACAGCAATATTCTTTCTCATAGCGATTGGTCCTCGTACCTGGTTACATCGGGGTATTCTAACGCAGGTTCCGGCCGGATACCAGTCCAATCGCCTGTTGACAATTAGGATTCCACGGCCTTGTGAATGATTTCGAACAAATCACTAACAATAGTTCTTCAGCATTGGCAATCGATTTGCCCGGTCTACAACTTCTGGGGCACGTAGCCGAGCTTGCCCCAGGCCGCTTTCTGGACTGCGTGCAAATCCGGATTCCCCGGCTGGACACTATCGCTGGCCTGAGGGCTCGTCATTTCAGCGAGTTTCACTGTGCGTGAATCTTTCCATTTCCAGTAGTCGCTATGACCGTCGGCGAATGAGAAATTCGTACCGTCCCCATGCCGAACTGTCGGCAGATCCCACCAGCTTTCCTGGTCGTAGAACACGGTCCAGCTATCGGGCGATATCTTGCCTTCGTCAATGAACACGAACCGCTCGCCCGGCCCGCGGATCTGGCTTAACCGCTTAATCATCAAGTCCGCAGTTCCCGGTATGCTCGTCGCGCCATTCATCGCATCGACGATCGCGTATGTCAGCACTTCTCCGCGAATCCCTGTGGGACATTTGAAAATATCGACATCCTCACAGTATTTATAAAGTAACCCGTCTTTGAGGTTTTCACGCTGCTCTTCAGCGGTCCCGTCAAAATTCCACTTCGCGCCTATCCAGGCCGGCTCGCCATCTCGCGGGAAGAAGGTGCTTCCGTTGACGATCTTATCATCGTTCTCATACGCGTACATTATCCACGCAAGGGTCATTTGCTTGACATTGCTCAGGCACGCGGCACGCTTTCCCTGCTCTTTGACCCGATTAAGGGCCGGCATCAGAATCGCCATGAGAATGGCAATGATGGCAATAACGACCAGCAGTTCTATCAATGTAAATCCGTTTCGCTTACGCATAGCACTTGCCGCTCCCTTCTGAGAGAGATTTAGTTGTTTCGATATGCTTGACTGACATGATTATAGCACAAATGGTCGCGGCAATGCAAATAAAAGAGGGATTCCACAGCTAAATCGGTCACCATTAGCGATATACGAAATACGAGCGACGATTCACGAATATAGCACAACTAATTGTCCGAATACAAACAAAAGAGGGGTTAATTAGGGATGGTTGCCGATTTCATATATTGAAGTTCTTTTCTTCTGTTTCTATACGTCTTTGGCAACACTTTTCTCCTTAAACCTCATAAATCGGTAAACGTCCTGAATAATTTCTAATAATTTATATTATGAAGTTTCCGCCGGCCTCTCTTTCGAGAGCCGCCGTAATGAATGAGCAAGCCACAAAGACGTACTGAAGCCCTGTGGATTGTTGAATTTCCCAGACAGTGCCGACCTCTGGGTCAACATCAACACCATGATCAGCAGCGTTTCTAACTTGTCCCAAGTACTTAGCTGCTTCAATCACTTTCTTAGGCAAGTGGTTTCCCGGGCGAAATTTGTCCAGCTTCTGGTTGATGCCATTGGCTCCGGCAAGGTTAACGGTGAGTCTGTCCGCCAAACGTGCCAGGAACGACTCGACTGCTCTCGCGCCGTCGGCGACGGCGTCGTTTGTTCTTAATGAAGTGGCATTTAGGAGTGCGTTCGCCAGAGGAACGATTACCTCTGTTCGATCGAGTTGGTCAACTCTTGCTCCTATCTGCTGGCGTATGATGGCCTCCGCAGCAGCCTGATCATTTGCGGCAGCAGCTAAAGCCCGGAGTTGATTGTTAAGCTCATGGTCTGCCGCTGTATAACGCCCCCCGCCTTGACTGGAAAGTGCACTTGTATAAGTCCCGAGACTGATGAGAGTATCCTTGATTTCCTCTCTGTGTGCATCGATCTCAAGCTTAGCCTTAGTCTGCTGAGCGGCAGTGTCTGCAGTATTTGTGGCAGTCAGCCTATTCCGAAAGACAATGAAGGGTTCGTATGATTCGAGTACTACTCGGAGCAAAGCGGCCTTTCGGCTTTCTTCTGGAGTCGCAACGAACGATACTAGCGGATTCGCGGACGTGTATTTCCCATCATTGAGTTGAAGTAACCCTAAATCTGCGGCTAGCTGAAGCGCATTGTCGGCCTGAGTCGCCGACAGGTCACAAAAGTTCTGCACAAACGTTGAATCCGCCTCGCCATTAGCCTGAACAGCCTCGGTGACCTGCATCACGAGTTCTGCTGTACTTTGTGCAAATGGTCTTGGCATGTTTACTCGTCTCCGTCTGCGTCACTGGCCTCGTTACCGGCGATGTCTTGTATCAAGGCTTTGACTTGAGTGCCAAGCCTTGGAACATCATCAGGAGTGCAGTTGATGTTGATCTGTATGTTGATTTGGACGCCTTGGTGTGCTTCCACAGGAAAAGCTATGGGAGGCCGTGGTGGTTTATTGTTGATTTGCGGTCCCCTCAGAGTCTCGTTCTGGGCGGCGGAGTCTGCGTGTTCTTGCGGGATCTCGCTTGGATCTTGGAGCAGATACTTTCCGTCAACTTCAACAATGAGTTCTGCAGCTTTAAGAATATCGATCACCGTTCGTGCGCCTGTCATGAACCGACCCTTTTTAGGTTGCCCTGCAGAGTAAGCGATGTGGGTTTCAAGTGTCTGAGAATCCATACCGTTTCTAATGCGAACAGAGGTCAGGAGCTTCGTGAGAAACTCATCTTCTTCTACGATATGCCGCCATGATTTGCGGATTTCATCAGACATATCGTGTTCCAACGCGTGACCCAAATGCTGGCCGGCTGGCGTTGGCATTTTCTTTTTGCCTCCTTCAAGAATACCTGTTGCCACAAAGAAACCGACATTGCTGCTGATGATTGGTACGGCGGCACCTGTCAGCCTGCTGATCTCACTAAGGTCTGTAGGTTTTGCGATATGGCTATACGCTTTGATGAACTTTACCAATTCATCGTATGAGGATAGTGGGAGTTTGAATTTGTCATCTGACATGTGCTTATTATCTCCTTTGCTTTTTGATAATTAAGAAAACTTGGAAGAAAACTCGGGATATTCAACCTATTAAAATCTACGTCACACGGCCTTATGAAATTATTCGCACGCAAAAGCCTTCCTTCTACGAAATAATCAATATCTCAGATCTGCTATCTTCTGCCGGAATCAATTGAAAAGCCCGCTCAAAGTTGCCGGTTCCCATTATACACTTTGTTTCTGACCAAAACAAACAAATTCGATCTTTTCAGTTTTTTAGAGCATGTCTCACAGAATTCAGCCCCTGAGATAACTCAAACAACTCCAATAATTCCCACTATCTATATACACAGCGTATCTCACGGGCTAAATGTTGATGGTAAAATTGAAAAAAATGAAAAATAAGCAAAATAATTGTGAAAAGCGTGGAATACAGCCCTTCGACTCCGCTCAGGATGAAGGAAGACAGGATGCAGAATTTGAGAATTTACTCAAAAATCCGCGTTAATCAGCGTTAATCGGCGTTCATCTGCGGTTGCTTTCTTCGTGAATCTTCGTGTCCTTCGTGGTGAATCCAAATCAGAATCCGCATGGGCAGCGAAGCTGCGCCATCCTACCTGTCTGGATTTCCTTACAACATACGACATACGCCCGACGCAATACGAACAAAGAACGCCGTGTAATGGACATTTTTCCGGAATAAGCCCGCTCTTTAGGCTGTAATTTCGTATATTCGTATGTCGTATGTAGTATGTCGTGAATTGAATGAAAAATGGAGGTAGTTGGTAAAAAACCTCAACAATATGTCATTGCGAGGCCTGAAGGGCCGTGGCAATCTTCTCTGTTATGTACAGAAAAACCATCGCATGGTTTGAGATTGCTTCGCGGAGTTTATCCTGAGCGAAGTCGAAGGGCTCCTAAGAAAATAGACGGTTTTTGCAGCGGAAGGATTGAGATTGCCGCAGTCGCTGCGCTCCTTCGCAATGACATTGGTGGGCTATTTTCTTTTTTATGCATCCTGAGAATCAGGTCAGGTGCTCGCAATGACAGACTATAGCCTGATGCTCTCTAAAATTTGCAAAAACAATCCAAAATAATGAAAAAAACAGGTGAAAAAGAGTAGAAAACGACGAAAATTGAGCTTAATTTGAAAAAACAAAGCCAATTTGCCGGCGGCTAAAATGAACGTATATATCTATATATAAAGGGGTTATGATGATTTTTGCGGTTTTTGACAGGGAAAAAACAAAGCCAATTCAAAGCCAAACAAAGCCAATTTTAACATCCCGTCTACCACAAAAGGGGTAGAAGGAAGAAATGGAGTGCCGGATAAATAGGAATATCCGTCCAAATGTTAGAATAAAAAAAATATGAAACATATAAGTTTGGCTGGGATGATTAAAATAGAAAGCCAATGACAAAAGAATTGAATATCCAGACTATCCGGCAGGCACAGGCCGGAAATAAGCAGAGTCAGTCGGCGGTGTCCGAACAAGTCCGGCAGAAAGTCTATACGTATATCTACCGTCTCACGCTGGACTACCATCTGACCGAGGACCTGACCCAGGAGACGGTCCTGGAGATGATCAAATCCATCCCTCAGCTTGAGGTGCCCCATGTCAATGGCTTTTGGGGCTGGATTTTCCGCACCGCCCTCGGTAAGGTACAGCACCACTTTCGGCTCCAGGGCGCCCGGCGTCTGGCCCGGAAAACTATTTCAGACGACTTCGTTCTGGAGTCCTGCCCAAGCGATGACAATAATCCCATGAACGCTCTGGTTAGTGAAGAGATCAGGAATGCGGTGCTGGGTGCCATGCAAGCCATTAAGATCAAATACCGCAATATTCTGGTCCTGCGCTGCTTCGAGAACCTGTCCTATGGTCAGATTGCCGGGATAACGGGCGGCAGCGAACTCAAGACCCGATTGTTGTTCTTCCGGGCTAAACATTCCCTGAAGAACCAACTGGAACGCCACGGTTTTAAACGTGACCACCTGCTGGCCGCCCTGACCATGTTCGCCGGCTTAACCGTTGGAACCGGCAAAAAGGCAGCAGCTGAAGAAATAGTTTTAGCCAGTTCCCTGGAAACGGGATTAGGCATTAGCTTGGCGGGTCTGCTGAGCGCTAAAACAGCAATAGCCGCAGCCTGTATCTTGATCATCGCCGGTTTTGCGGTCAGTAGGATCAAACAACCAGATCCCATACCGACCAGCGAGGAACTCTACAGCCATCTGTATCCACTGCTGGATAACGAAGAGTTTGTGGCCCCATCCCAGGTGGTTGACGTGAATGATCCCGATAATGACGGCTTTATGGTTGTCAATCTAAACACTCCAACTGCACCGGCTCAACGCCTGAAACCAGATCTCCTCAGAGACGTTTTACTCAATAAGCCACACATGGGACTCGTATTGCCCAAAGACCATTGGGTGGAACTCGGTTTTGATGGCCCCCTTCGTGACGGGCCCGGTCCGGATTTACTGATAATCACCAGGCACTGTCGCTTTTATATCCGGGTGTTTGTTACCGATGGCATGAGCAAGGTTTTAGAACTGCCTCAACCCCAGTGCCTACGCATGCGTGTCTGCAGGCATATACACATCATCGACTTCGACCTGGCCACACTGGATATACCCTTTGAGCCCCATGCGGTACGTTTGATGGGCAACTTCAACAATAATGCCGTCAGGGGTATTGAATTCTACTCAGTCCGGGCACGCATCCAACGAACAGAACCTTAATCCATTTCTTCTGAAACAAATCCCTTTTTGCGGGATGATCAAAATAGACATAGCCGGTAGTTTTGTATTAGCGAAAGGAGATTGTCTATGAAACCAAAATGGAATACAAGGTATTGGATTGTGACCATAGTTTGGGCCGGATGCGTACAGGCGACTGCAGAACCATTTGCTATCGGGCCATATTTGGGGCAGACCCCGCCCGGGTCTACGGCTCAGGTTTTTGCCCCGGGACTGATCTGTGATACACGGCCACACCGGTGGGAATCCCATGGGAGCTTCTCTGCAGATGGTAACACCTTTTGTTTTAAACGGCGTGGGTATGTTATTATCACAGAAAACACGGACCAGAATTGGACAACGCCTAAGCGAATAAAAAGTATCCCATCCAGCTCATTTTCGCCCTGCGTGTCTCTGGATGCCAATAGTATCTACTTCATGGACATCGACAATCCGTCTAATTTCTACCATCCGTTTCGCTGCCAAAGAACGTCGGATGGATGGTCTTTGCCTCAGAAAGTAGAACCACTCTTTAACTATCCGGGGCTGTCTCATGGTGGATTCTCTTTCGCTGCGGATAACAGTATCTACATCTTTATTACTTGGCAAAAGGGTGTAGGTAGAGTACGCGGAACGTTTTATGTCCCCTATGTGAACAATACCTGGGCTCGGGCCGTCAAGCTCTCTGTTGATGGTGGCGCTCCGGGAATTGCCCCGGACGAGTCCTTTATGGTATTCAACACCTCCGGTCAACCGGGAGGACTGGGTGCCACGGACCTGTACCTGACCCTGCGGCGGCCGGATGGTACCTGGACCGAAGCCCGGAATCTCGGCCCTCGAATTAATTCTGCGTATTTTGAATACGCAGCCAGAATCTCTTGGGACAAGAAATACATGTTCTTCACCCGCGCTAACGGGTGGGGTGAGAATTCGTATCGTGATACGGCTGACATCTACTGGGTGGAACTCAAGGAGTATCTACCCGAATCCTACAGGTAGCCTGAAGATATATCAAACAAGTAAAAAGGAGATCTGTCATGAAACAGACAATGAAAAAATTGGTTTTGCTTGTTGCTTTTTTGGGATTCAGTTCTATCCAAGTGTTCGGAAAGCCCTTTGCCGAGGGACCGTACCTGGGACAGACCCCGCCCGGCCCTATTGCCCAGGTCTTTGCCCCGGGACTGATCTGTGATACACGGCCTCACAAGGGAGAAGGACATGGGCACTTCTCTGCGGATGGCAACACCTTTTGTTATAACGCCCTTGGGTATGTTTATATCACAGAAAATACGGACCAGGGCTGGACAACGCCTCAGTGTATAAAGAGTATTCCATACAACTCATTTTCGTGCTGTCTGTCTCCGGATGCCAATAGTATCTACGTCTTCATGTGCGGCTCGTCAACCAAATCGACGCCGAACAGCAATGATCCGTCTAAAGACCGGAGTCTTCATCGCTGCATGCGCACGTCCCAGGGGTGGTCTTTGCCGCAGGAATTAGGACCCCCTTTCAGCTCCTCGGGGCAAGCGTGGGGATTCTCTGTGGCAGCGAATAACAGTATCTACTTTTGGGGCAGCAAGGTACCATACGGACGAGGCTGTTTTTGGGTGGCTCCTTTTGTGGACAACACTTGGCCTCGAGCTATAAAGATCCCTGTGGATAATATAGCGGGCGGCCTTAAAGGCCACCATCCGGGAATTGCCCCGGATGAATCCTTTATGGTCTTCTACTCCAAACGACCTGGAGCACCGGGCGGAACGGAAACGGACCTGTACCTCACCTTGCGACGGCCGGATGGGATCTGGACCAAACCCCGGAATATGGGTCCCCGAATTAATACCGGGTATTTTGAATTCGGAGCGAGAATTTCCCCGGACAAGAAATACATGTTTTTTACCCGCAGTACCGGGTGGTTTGAGAATCCGTATCGCGACACGTCTGACATCTACTGGGTTGAACTCAAGGAATATCTACCCGAATCCCATAGATAGCCTGAAGGAATAGTAAACGGGCAAAGGGGCCCTATGAAAAGGAGATCTATTATGAAGCGGACGAAGAAGAAGATTGTTTGGTTTGTGGTTTTCTTGGGGATTGGTTCCATCGGCCTGTGCGCAGAACCCTTTGCCGAGGGACCTTACCTGGGACAGACCCCACCCGGCTCCACGCCTCAGGTCTTTGCCCCCGGATTGATCTGTTATACCGGGCAAGGCCAGTGGGAATCACATGGGCACTTCTCTGCGGATGGTAACACCTTTTGTTTTGCCCGACGTCGGTATGTTTATATCACTGAAAACACAGATCATGGCTGGACAACGCCTAAGCGTATAAAAAGTATTCCATACAAAATATGGTCGCCCTGTCTGTCTCCGGATGCCAATAGTATCTACTTCATGGGCCGATCCAGCACCAGATCGATACGGAACAGCTACGATCCGTCCACACGCGCGAGTCTTCGTCGCTGCATGCGCACGTCCAAGGGATGGTCTTTGCCGCAGGAATTAGGACCACCCTTCAGCGACTCGGGGTTGGGATTCTCTGTGGCAGCAGATAATAGTATCTACTTTATTTCCGATCGCAAGGGACCATACAGAAACCGTTTTTGGGTTGCCCCTTTTGTGGGCAACACCTGGCCTCGGGCTATAAATATCCCCGTGGAGAAGGGCAATTTAAAAGGCTGCCATCCGGGCATTGCTCCGGATGAGTCCTTTATGGTATTCTACTCCATTCGACCGGCAGCACCAGGCGGAACAGAGACGGACCTGTACCTGACCCTGCGACGGCCGGATGATACCTGGACCAAACCCCGGAATATGGGTCCTCGAATTAATTCCGGGTATTATGAATTCGGAGCAAGAATCTCTCCGGACAAGAAATACATGTTCTTCACCCGCAGTACCGGGTGGAATCTGGGTCCGGGTCGCGATAAGGGTGACATCTACTGGGTTGAACTCAAGGAATATCTACCCGAATCCTATAGATAGCCTGAAGGAATATTAAACGGCAAAGTGGCCCTATGAAAAGGAGATATGTTATGAAGCAGACAAAGAAAAAAATTGTTTGGCTTGTGGTTTTCCTGGGGATTAGCTCCATCGGCCTCTACGCAGAACCGTTTGCTAAGGGGCCCTATTTGGGACAAACCCCACCCGGCCCTATCGCTAAGGTCTTTGCCCCCGGACTGATATGTGATACACGGCCGTATCAATGGGAATCTTGGCCCAGCTTCTCTGCAAATGGTAATACCTTTTGTTTTAACCGGCTTAGGTATGCTTATATCACAGTAAACACAGACCAAGGCTGGACAACGCCTGAGCGTATTGAAAGTATTCCATATCACGCCTGGTCGGGTTGTCTGTCTCCGGATGCCAATAGTATCTACATCCGGTGCGGCCCGTTCAGCAGACTGAAACGGAGAAGATCTCTTCGGTCCAAAGGTTGGTTTATGCGTCGCTGTACGCGCACGGACCAGGGATGGTCTTTGCCACTGGAATTAGGCCCACCCTTTGACGCCACGTCGGGTGATTTCACGGTGGCAGCGGATAACAGTATCTGTTTTCAATCCAGAAAAGACGGTTTTTCGATTGCCCCTTTTGTGGGCAACACCTGGTCTCAGGCCATAAAGCTCCCTATAGAGATGGGTAACTTAAGAGGCCACAGTCCGGGAATCGACCCGGATAAATCCTTTCTGGTATTCTACTCAGTTAAACCAGGAGCACCGCTAGGAACGGAAACGAACCTGTACCTCACCCTGCGACAGCCTGATGGCACTTGGACCAAACCTCAGAATATGGGGCCGCGCATTAATACTCCATATTTCGAATTCGGAGCCAGAATCTCACCGGACAAGAAATACATGTTCTTCACGCGCAGTACCGGATGGAATCTGCGTGCGGTTTGTGATACGGGTGACATCTACTGGGTTGAACTCAAGGAATATCTACCCGAATCCTATCGGTAGCCCGAAGGAATATCAAACAGGCAAAGGGGCCTTATGAAAAGGATATTTGTTATGATGCGGACAAAGAGTCAGATGTTCAAATCAGAAACCATAAAAAGGCAAATAACCTCTCTCATATTTACCCTTAGTGTTTTCTTGGCAAATGTAACATACGCCGCAGATAAGAACTCTTTCTGGCCCCAATTTCACGGGCCGAATCGAGATAATATCTCTACTGAAAAAGGACTCTTGAAAAAGTGGCCAAAGAATGGCCCTGCTCTACTATGGACGACCAAGGGGCTGGGACATGGATATTCCAGCATCTCCATTGCCGATGGAATGATTTACACAGCCGGTAGTATCGGTAAACATACAGTTATCATCGCTTTAAACTTAGACGGCAAAATGTTGTGGCAAGTGAAAAACGGCAAGGCCTGGACTGGAGCCTATCCCGGATCCCGTGGAACTCCAACCATCGATGGAAACAGGCTGTATCATCAAAATCCTCATGGAAGTATAGTCTGCCTGAATGCAAATACCGGAGACATAATATGGCAGCTCAACATTATTGAGAAATTCAACAGCAAGGTTCCCCGATGGGCTCTATCTGAATCTTTGTTGGTTGATGGTGATCATTTAATTTCATGTCCTGGGGGCCCTGAAACCTGTATGGTCGCTCTTAATAAAACCAATGGAACGGTTGTTTGGAAAGCACCCAGCACAGGAGAATTGGCCGGCTATGCATCTCCGGCTTTGTTTGAGTATAAAGGGCTGCGAATTATAACCACACTGACTTCCAAAAGTATGATCGGCGTGAATGCCGACACCGGTGAATTGCTATGGCGTATCAAACACGAAACGTATTATGACGAAAACATAATGAAGCCCATTTTCCACGATGGTGAGGTCTTTATAAGTACCGTGGTGGTGGGCTCCGTCAAATGGAAAGTTAATATCAAAGACGGCAAGGCCTCGCTCGAAGAAATATGGCGTACACAGCAACTTGACAATCATCACGGTGGAGTCATCTTAGTCAATGAAAATCTCTACGGTTCGAGCACCGTCCGCAACAACTTCGGGCGGGGTTTGTACCAGGTATTGGTTTGTCTGGACTGGAATACCGGACAGATAAAATATATGGATAAGTGTGCAAAAGTATCGCTCACATACGCCGATGGAATGCTCTACGCACTAAGCATAGACGGCGTTATGGGGCTTGTTCAACCTACACCTATCGGACACAAGTTAGTCAGCGATTTCAAAATTCCAAAAGGCGGAAAAGGCAAAAGTTGGGCTCATCCCGTAGTCTGCGGCGACAGGCTCTATATCCGCCATGGCGAGTTCCTTTACGCATATAGCCTGAAGGAATATCAAATAGGCAAATGACCACTATAAAAAGGAGATATGTTATGAAACAGATAACAAAGAACATTGTTTGGCTCGCAGCCTTTTTAGTGATTGGTTCCATCCAGGCATTGGCAGAGCCCTTTGCCAAGGGACCGTACTTGGGACAGACCCCGCCCGGCCCTATCGCCCAGGTCTTTGCCCCCGGACTGATCTGTGATACCCGACCACACCAGGGGGAGGCCTGGGGGACCTTCTCGGCTGATGGCAACACCTTTTGTTTTAGCCGGCTTGGGTATATTTGTATCACAGAAAACACGGACCAGGGCTGGACAACGCCTAAGCGTATAAAAAGCATTCCATACAGGGCGGCGTGTTGCTGTCTATCTCCGGATGCCAATAGTGTCTACTTCAATTACAGCTACGATCCGTCCAAACGCTACAGTCGTCATCGCTGCATGCGCACGTCCCGGGGATGGTCTTTGCCGCAGGAAATAATAGGATCATCGATCGGCACTGGATCTGGATTCTCTTTGGCTGCGAATAACAATTTCTACTTCGTCTCCTGGGCCTTTGGGCCACACAAAAAGGGCGGTATATTTTGTGCCCCTTTTGTGGATAACGCCTGGCCCGAGGCCATTAATCTCTCTGTGCTTGTCCAGGGGAAGGGGGTAGGGGACCCGGGAATTGCACCGGATGAGTCCTTTATGGTAGTCAACACCATTCACCCGGGAGGGTATGGGTATCAAGACCTGTACTTAACCCTGCGACGGCCGGATGGTACCTGGCCCGAAGCTCGGAATATGGGTCCTCGAATCAACTCCAGGTATTTTGAAATAGGAGCCGTAATCTCACCGGACAAGAAATACATGTTCTTCACCCGCAGTAACGGCTGGTGGGAGAATTCGAGTCGCGACACGTCTGATATCTACTGGGTCGAACTCAAGGA
>Ga0114918_10002582_pt1 | contig 16176 bp, 10 predicted proteins | sample LantaG_FD_87015 | JGI IMG/M metagenome (GOLD analysis project Ga0114918, IMG submission 87015) | Deep subsurface microbial communities from Baltic Sea to uncover new lineages of life (NeLLi) - Landsort_02402 metaG | ecosystem: Environmental > Aquatic > Marine > Oceanic > Sediment | place...
AGCTACAGCATCTGAAGCTCCTTTATTCCAGTACATTCCATCTACTTCTTCCTCTTCGTCACTTTCAGCAGCCGTAGGCTGCTGAGCAGGCATACTTGAAGGAGTAGCCTGTCCCGTTGCACCTGGCATAAACACCTCAAAAACAGCTTCTTCTTGCTTTGGAGTAAGATTAAGTTTTCTTATACTATCTATAGCCTGTTGCCTTCTATCTTTACTACCAGTAGATTGATACATAGGAGCAACTTGACCTCTAAAAGCTTCTACCTCTTCTTCTGCCACCTTTGGGCTTAAAGGATTTCCTTCAGAATAAACAGGCAACTTACTTTCATCGGCTTGCTCACCCTTCATAATAGGTATTATAACTTCGAAAACAAACTCTTTTACATCGGGTTTACTTCTCAAATTGTAATCCCTATTTCTTTCCAAAATCTTATTTACTAAATCTCTTCCTCTAGAAGATTGGTAGGTGGGGGCTAACCCTTTTATTATAGGCTGTGCTGCTTCTTTATCTGCTCCAATATCAGGATTAACGATTGAAGCAAACTTCTCTTCACTCATGTTTTCTATTACGTAAGACATAGCAGCAAGATCCTGCGCTATAGCATTATCGCTAGCGAAAACTTCTGAAAGACCCTTAATTCTTTTTGACAATACGGTGCGATCCATAGTATAACTCCTTAAAGTTCGTTATTTGCTAAAATTTTAGAAAGATTTTTAATTTCTTCTGATTCTTTATTTATCTCTACCATCGCCGGAACTAACTCAACTCCCTCAGATGTTAATATTGAAGCTCGTCTTACAGTCACAGGAACTTCCTTCGGAGAAACTTGTCCATTAGTTGGGGCTGCAGGCTTCTTATCAGCAGGAGCAGGCTTCTTAGCAGCAGGAGCAGGCTTCTTAGCAGCAGGAGCAGGCTTCTTAGGAACATAAGGACTCTTTTTCTGGTACATTGCACCAGGGCCGCTATCCCTAAATCCTTGCTCTATGTCACCCTTTAATTGACCCACTATCTCGCCTGTCATTTTCACATATTCATTCTTAAGAGCAGGAGTCATATTTTTTTGAAGGTCATTTTTAAAGTGCCTATCCATTACTTGCAAAAACTTATTTATCCTGTTATCATTATCAATATCTTGCTTAGAAAAGGGCTCCCCTTGTTTCTGCTTATCTATAATATCTTTCTCTTCCGGAGTAAGATCTTTAGGTAATCTTTCAGGAGATTCTTCTATTGTCTTTATAGTGCCTTTAAGCTCCTCAAACTTACTCTGAAGTGCTGTAGGAAGTAAAGATACATCATATTTTTTAGAAAAAGAATCAAGCATACTATTAAAGGCTTTATAAACTCCTGCAGGACTCTTGTCCTCAAATAAAGCTTCTTTTTCCTCTGCTGCAGCCTTACCGACAAGGTCTCCAGTTTTCCAACGAATAATATACCTATCAACTAACTTTTTTGTCTGAGGAGGTAAATCCTGATAAGCGTTTTGAACCTCTTTGTGGCTAAACACAGTAAGAAGTTTTCCAGAAGGACCCGAATCCCTATACTGATCCTTTATGTTTTGAGCCCTCTGATTAGGCGTAGTCGCAAACTCTCCGGGCTTTACCTTTTCAGGGGAAGCCGGATTTTTAAAGAATCCTTTTAACTTATCCATACCTGGTAAACGAAAAGCTTCCTTATTAATAAGCTCTTCGTACCGCTCATCTCCCATATTAGCAATAACGTAAGAAGCTGCTTTAAGATCTTCTTTGAGGTCACAGTCATTAAAAATCTCTGAGAAACCCTCAAATCTGCGTGAAAGTGCTTGTTTATCTATCATTAAAACCCCTATACAAATTATTAGATAGAGGGCTTTTGCCCTCTATCCTTATTCTTTATATGCTCTGCCTCAAATTAAGAGTTACAACTATCCAGTTCAGCGGAAATACCGGTTTATAGTAAACTTCAACGTCTACAGTCGTAGGATCGCTTTCATTTACTCTAGCCTTAACTCCTTTAAAATCTCCAATCAACTCACTGGTTTTTAAAGAAGAGAAGTAAGACTTTACAGTACCCTCAATCTGAGGAAGCACTCTAGGTAAATTTTTGTTACCAATATAGCGAGTAAGAACTCTTCTCATACCTTGTTGAACAAAATGCTTTAACTCTGTTATTCTTGGGTTACGTGTCAAAACGTTACTCATATCTGTACTCAAATACATAAGAACTGAAATGTTAGCTCCTCTTCCTTGAAGAACAGTACAACCAGCGTTTGCTATCTGAGAAGCAGTAACGTTATCAAGTTGTCTGAAAATTCTCTTAAAACCTACGATACTCTTGTTAGTAAGAGGAGTAGATATATCATAAACAGGAGAAGTATCTAAACCTGCCATTGCAGCAGCAATAAAAGAACCATCTACTATATATTCTACCTCATTACCAAAGTTATCAGTAATACCTAGAATAGCAGCATCCGGATAAACCGAAGTAATCTTTTCAGTTTTAAGACTCTTTACAGAGCTTATAACCTCATCGGGTCTAGTTCCTACCGCATACCCAATGATAGAAGTTCTCTCGTTTCTATATCTAATACTTGATTGTATAGCATTAGATGTTTTAAGATAGGCATGTATTTGAGAATTAGTAGTGATAGGCTGCATAAGAGACGGTCTTGTTCCGTTTGAAAGCGGTTCGTCGAATTCATCAATTCCGTCTATGTAAGCCTGGACACTGGCGTCTGATCCTCCAGACGTTCTTTGTACCTGCTTAAGGGCTACTGCTCTTGCTCCGTTTTGGAAAGCAAGATTAGCCGATATAACGAGCTTATTGTTGATTTCAATAGGACCAAAAAATCTTATTACATCTCTCATTTCAGTAAAGAATTTTACTGTATAATCAGTTTTTGCCTTGTCGAAGGTCACGTAGTAGGCGTCTCCAACGCTAGGCTCATTACCAGAAAGATTGTATGTATTAAGAATTATTGTATTATCAGTTGAGTCAGAAGTACCACCGTCAGTACTTGTCACTGTAAAATTAACTCCAGGAATACCCCTCATGAAGTCAGACCTTGCAGTAATATAAAGTCTTTCAGTAGCATCAGAAACTAAAGGATTACCACAGTCATAAGATACATAATCAGTTGCTAAAGGACTAAAATCTGTAGTATCTCCAACAATAGCACTAATTCCAGAATCTGCAAATGATATGCGGAAACCAGTAGTAGGGTCAACATAAGTTCTACCAAGATTACCTGTGTTAGCTCCATCAGTAGTAACAGATCCTGTCAATCCAAAATTATCGTCTGTTATAGAAAGGGCTACAAGGTCTGCATAATTAGTAACAAGCGTTGGATCCTTGGCAGACTTAACTGTGAACCCACCAGAACCATCGAAAAGAAAATACACACGTTCAACAGCGCCTTTAAGAGGACTTACCTGAAAATCAGCGGCACCAGCACCAGCGTAGACAGGAGTTACGCTACTTGTTGCTCCGCCAGTAGTTGATTGATTAACATCAACAACACTACCAGTCACACGAGAACTAATTGTATACTTACCGACACTTGCTCCGCCAGGAACTTGAACAGTCATCGTCCACTCGTCATCTACAAGAATATTCTCATAGTATGTAACATAAACTTTATATTCATTAGTTTGGCTAGGAAGTAAAGCCGCAGCACCACCAAGAGTTATAGTTTTACCTACGATCTTTGTTACGGTTACTGCTCCAGCTGCTTTAGCAGAGTCCCAATCAGCACCAACAAAGGCTAACAGATCTGAAGGATCTTCAGTAGCCCTTCCTAGGCCAGTACCGTCTACAGGTACATACTCAAGAACAAAGTCTCTGTTACCGTCTGCACTAAGTACGTTACCGTCGCTATCAGTGACGTTATCACCATTAGCGTCCGTAGCAGGAGTACCAGGAGTAGTAATCTCACCAAAAATCTTATTATCTTTAAGTGAAGAAACTATATCAGTATCTATAAGTAAAGTAGAACCTGAAGTTGTTATCCCGTAGGATAGCTGCTGAGAATGACCCCAATGAGCTCTGTTTTGTCCTGAAAGAACTACGTCATTACCTATTGAGTAATCAGAGGTATCAGAACTCAAACCAACCTTAGTAAGGCGGTTTACTGTAGCCGCAGGAAGAATATCAAAAGTGTTCTCCCAATTATTTGTAAAGTAAGTAATAGTTACCACATCTCCGTCCGCAGGAGCAGAACCAAGTTTAAAAGTTCCTGCTGCTCCGTCTATCTCAACAATAGCAGAAGCGACACCGTTAACTTTAGCCTCGATTACCTTTACAGTTCTTTCAAACTCGTCCCCAACTACTGCAAGATCCGGATTGTAGAGAATGTCAACAGTGGCATCTACATCCGTAATAACAGCAGACACTCCACCATTATCACCTTTAACAATACGTTTATTTTTAACTTTGAATGTCGTGTTTGTGCCGTCAGCCTGAACAGACAGATCTTCGTTTTCTACGTATGTATCTCTTCTTTTGTAATAATAGTTAGCTCTAACACTATCGTCTTCATTTGGGATAGGTACAAGAGTAACCTCGCCAGTAAGGCCATTAACAGAGTTAACCGCTACCGGATCTCCGTTTATAGTAACAATAACTGAAGTAGACTGGGTAGCTAAAGTTCCTTCGCCATTACCTGTTACAATAGGAAAGTTAGAGACGGTAAAATTACTATTAGTCCCATCAAATTGAGAACTTATATCTTCGTCGAGGATAAGATTGTCTGCGATGGCAGAAGATCCTCGGACCATCTCAAAGTCTGTTACACGAATCTCTTCAGCAGCTACTCCGATAAAAGCAGGATATCTAATATTACCTGCAGCGGTAGCTCCAGGAGCCTCCGTGATTGTTCTAGTTAGAACACTCGGAAATACAAAACTTTCTAAAGGTCCTATAGCCATGTTTTTTCTCCTTTTATTCTTCGAAAAACTTTTTTACTAGTTTAATTTTATATGGAGCGTAACGAAATTATGTTTATATACTTTAATCTTATTTGGTATAAATATTAATAAATTATTACTATACGCCCTTTAAGGAGAAATTAAAATCTTTCAATTTTCTTTTTTAGGCTTAATTTTAATAACACTGTCTTGATCAATTCCACCTTCAAATTGCTTGATTCCTTTTTTCTTTCTCTCTATTCTGTGCTCTTTTAATGCCTCTGAATATTCTTTTTTAACTTTCCTGTCTTCTTTAGTTCCAAGATGCATTAAAGGACTATACTTACCGTCAGGATCCTTAGGAATATCTAAATTTTCTGGAAGTTTACCGTATTTATCCCACCTCTTCTTCCGTCTTTCTTCGTAGGAACCTTTCCAATCCTTATTGTATCCTTCCCATTTTTTCTCTGCGTCTTCTCCTACTGCCTTATCTATTTCCTTCTTTGAGTACAGAGTAGCGTTAGAATCGGCCTTAACACTAATACCAAAAGGTACCGCTAAAACTCTTGCAGTATCTTTACCTTTACAGTCAGGGCAGACAATACTAACGTCTCTTTTATCGTAGTTCCTGATTTCCTCAAATTCTAAACTACACCCCCTACAAAAATACTTATAGATTGGCATATACTATCTCCTTATAATATTTAAATATATGTTTAAAAAGAAAGAGTTTATTAATAGATTATCAGCCTTATATATTTAGGAGTACCTAGGAAACCCGTACTCTGGATACTTAACTTCAAACTCTCTATCATAAGGGTAGACCTCAACTTCCATAGTCCTTCCATCTGTAAGTCTGAAGAATTTATTGTTCTTCATATAATGGTATAACTTTGTGTCGAAATCTACAATCTCTATTAAATACGGAACAAACCTCTTCCACTCAGTCATAGCCCTTAAACTTACCGTGTTCTTGTAGTATAACTCCCCGGTATTAGTATCATATACCTCTTCAGACTCTCCGCCTGGGTCCATCTCTTCTATCGTAAAACCTTCGCTTATAAGACTTAATCTTTTTCTAGTCCACATATCGTCAATTATGTAGTCTGTTAAATCAGGAAGTTCTATAGGGTCTCTAGCGAAAACATCAATGTCAAAATTCATATCCCAATGACCACTATAGACTTTAGAAGCTTGCTCTCTGTTAGGGTAGACCAAAAGGACTAATTTATCATTTACAACTTTTTTATTACCAAAAGCTAATATTATGCCACTAAGAGCTTCGTTATCATAATGAAAATCACTTGGTATCTCAAAAGGTCCTAGCGTACTTCCTACCCATCTGTAATTTGCATACAAATTAGTTCCCACCGGTAAAGGACTTAAAAAAGTTATTTCACCGGTAGCTGTATCGATAGTGTAATCTGTACCACTAATTAATTTTATTTGATTGGATCTACTGTACTTTTGAATATATAAAGTCTCTAAATCGGTAAGAAGACCGCCATGGGCGAGGTTAGCAGTAGTCTCAACACCCGTAGTTCCCTCTATGACCTTTTCCCCCTTCACAATATATAAAGGATCTATAACGTATTGAGAGGTGCTTATCAGTTGTATGTAGTATCTACCAGGATCTACTAAATTTTTATACCAGTATGAAATAGTTACCGTCTGCCCTATAGTAGGAGAAAAAGAAAGATATACTTTCCCCTCTTCACCATCTACTTGATCCACAAAAACTTTTTCACCGTCAACTAAAACCTCTACCTGATTAAAATTATCTGCTATTAAGGTATTAAATTTACCAGAAACAATAGGATAATTAGAGACCTGAAATACCCGATTAGTGCCTACAGAAGCTGTACCAGTTATTTGACTAGAAACATCTTCTTGGTATACTTTTTTCGTGATATTAGTACTATCTTCCCAAACCCAGTCTAGAAATTTACCTTCATAGTTTTGTGCCTTTGCTATAGCAACATGGCTCTTTAAATCAGCGGCATAATCATCTGCGGAAAGTTTTATACGAGTAGCAGATGCGTTACGTAAAATAACGCCCCTCATGGGTCTTTCTTTATAAGGAAATTTATGATAAACCTTTAGCTGATCTCTGTATACAGGATTGTTCTGTATAGTGTCATTAAGCTCTCTTAAAACCCTTCTTTTTGCAGAATTCAGTAAATTACTTTCCATATGGCGCCTTATAGATAAAGATTCTATTTAGTTATATTATTAATAGAGTATTAAAAAAGGGAGAGCTATTATTCAGAAAGCCCTCCCTCAAAAGTAGCGTTTATGGAACGCGCACAAATTTAGTCATTCATAGCTGCTATTAAAAGCCCTTTAGCTACATCGTTCAAAGGGTCCTTAGCCATACGAATCTCAGAGATATTGATAGGAAAAGTATCCTTAACCTTATCAAATTCCTGCTCAAACAACTTCAAAAAGTTTTTAGCTAAAGAAGTACCACCAGAGATAATCCAAGGGATAGAATCTGGAAGCTCTATACTTCCACTATCTTTCTTAAATTCCTTCTTAATAGAATCAATAACAAGATGAATGAGATTTTTATAGTAAACAGCTATAGCTTCACGCTCTCTAAGCTGCTTCGGTTCCCCTTCGGTAGGGTCTAAGAGGTTTACACCTCTTTCCTTTACCGCCATTATACGAGTAGCAGTCTGCCCTAAAGATTTTCCAGCCGAACTATCTATCCAGTCTCCACATTTAGCTATGCTAAATGTCATTCCAGGCATTGTCTGGTATACTAATGCTGTGTTTGTCATCCCACTACCCCAACTTGTTGCTAAGGCAGTAAACCCGTCGGCAGAGCAATTAGAGTATACAATAGCGGTAGCTTCATTCATAGGAGTAGCTTTATAGCCAAAATTTTCAATCATTTTTCTAAACATTTCTCTGTGATATACTATATCAAAATCCGCGTCAATAGGATTACCCGGTACTGAGTAGTATACGTTCTCATCTTCCATTTGAGGAGCTTTTAATATGCTCTTCAAAAGGATCATGAGCATCTTTTCAGCCTCAAGCTCTCCTGCAGATATAACGCCCTTACTAAGGGGTCTACGTGCCTCTTTTTTAAGAAGATTAGCAATATTCATAGCCGGTTCACCGACTACATAAATAGAGTCACCTTCAAGAACATAAGAAACATTAGACATTTTAAGCATATTCAGAGTTGACGGGTCATACTCAATATCTAAAAAAACATCTCTTACTGAATTAACCTCAACTTCTGCGTTATCGTTTGTAGGGTCTTTTGTAGCAGCAACCAAGTTGCCCGTGCCCACATCAAGTCCTTTGCTCATCATAATCCTCCTATTTTATTTGGATTTACCTTTTAACTTTTTTAAAGCGTCTAAAGCGCTATTGACTCCATCAGACTTTTCGACTGTTCTAACTTTTAAATTAATATGTGAATTAGCGTCTTCTACCGTTACGTTAGGTACATAAGTTTCCATGTCAGGGCCTGACGTAGCAGTCTTTGTTACTGATTGAGCGCCTCCTGATCTAGCTACAGTTTCTTCAAGTTTTTTAATTAAATCTTCGGTGTTTATCCCTTGCCCGACATTAATCTTGTTTTCTATTGCTTTAAGAGACTGCATTACCTCACTATTATCTACGGATCCAGGCATAGCCCCAGACATAGAGTCTTCTAATTTCTTTAATCTATCTAATATAATATTTATGGGATCGTAATCAACAGACTTTTTTTCTGATTCATTATTAATCTGACTCTCTAATGAAGCTATTTTTTTTAGTACTAAGTCTAACTTATCTCCCTCGGCTAAAAAATCAGAAGATTCTTTTTTATGCTCTTCAGTAAAAGTGGGGGTACGGTATTCTTTAGGTTTAGAGGGAGAGGCTACAGGTATATGTATATCAGAAACAGGAGGAGCCCCAAGTTCTTTATTCTCAGGGCTTCTTTCTAAAATTATAATACTTCCTAAATCAATAGCGTGCCTTAAAGTGTGTGACCTTTTATATTGAAGTTCGCTAAAAATTTTTTCTTGTTTATAATATATTCTATCATCTATCTCCGGAAGATCAATTTTTTCCGGAGAAGCTCCCATAACTTTAATCATATTATATCTTATCTTTCGAAAAAAGAGGCCTACCTCTTTTTTACATGTTCGAATACCTTGCAATAGAGCTGTAATAACGGTCACTAGCTGATTTCATTTTCACATCTTTCATGTCTTCCGGCATTTCAGTAAACTTAGGAACAGCTTTCTCGTCGTCAGCTTTATCTTTTTTCTTTCTAGGTTTTTTCTTAGGCTTTACTTCTTCCTCTACAAGTTCCTCTGTATCAGAATCCTCATCTGTATCAGAATCCTCATCTGCATCAGAATCCTCATCTGTATCAGAATCCTCATCGGCACCAAAATCCTCATCTACATCAGAATCCCCTGCACTATCTTCATCATCGCCTTGCTCGTCTACAGGATCAAAAACAGGTTTTTTCTTAGGCTCTTCTGTAGTTTCTTCCTCAGAGGATGATTCAGGGATTTCAGTATCCACATCATCATCAGCCGAATCTACGTCCACATAATATTTATCACTATCATAAGTAGAAGCATATACCATTATTCCATCACAACCATAAGCTGAACAAGCTATTCTATCTTCTACTGTTATAGAAGATACATTCTTTATTCCTTTTTCTGAAGCTATTCTTGCTCTAACTCCATTAATGGATTCTAAATTAGCTGTATGAAAACATTTATCACAAACAAAATATGTCTTTTGAGCAGCTTCTTTTTCCAGAGCATCAGCTAACTTAATCAGTCTTGATGCTGTTTTACTGATATTAAACGCCATATAAAAACTCCTTTAGTTTTGGTCTAGACCTTAAGTAAATATAAAAACTTATTAAAAGATTATTATTTCTGCACAGTTAATCACCAAACTATGTTCTCAAAAGTTACTGTTCTACCCCTCAATTCATACTCGTCCGGTATCTCTGGCTTATCCGTAATCACAGGACTTGCATCTGTAGGCCTATCAGTACGATATGCATTCCAGGCTTCAGGCGTAACTAAAACACCACCAGATATAGGCACAGCATAACGTATATCCTTTTGATCGAGAGGTGCCATATTAAAGTGCTGCTGGTATATTGCCCCTCTAGAACCTTGAGAATTAACTCTAGCAACTGAAAATCTTTGATTATTCTGTCTTACAATAAAGTCACGGTCAGTGAGTAGTGGATAAGGACCTGTCCACGTATTCCAGTCATAATTTACATGCAGACCGATATCAGTAAGCTCTACGCTCTTTTCTGTCTCAGGAGGAGCAATAATAATATCATAAGGGCCTTCATATCCTCCTACATGCCCCGTACCAAAGCAAACGGTACACCCCTCTCTAGCCTGTTGATACTCTTCATCCCAACAAGCTTCGCACTTTGCTCCTGACCACTTTCTAATAAAAAGCTTAACTCTTTCTCCAGCCTGTTCTAGTAACCACCTATTTCTACGGATAGCCTCAGACCAAATCCAATCAACTTTTTCCATGTCGTAGAGATTAATAGCTTCACACTCTTCCAAAGGTGTTTCTATAGTACTCCCAGTACTAGGGTCTGTTGCTACAGTAGTAACCTTATAATATATCTTACGGTAGACGTCAGTTTGTATATGATTATTTAAATAAGTATAAGATATTAATAACTCACCGCCTTGATTGATAATAGGTAAAACGGGGTCTACTAATTGATCTCTTTCAGAATCCCAAGTTTTACTATTTATCAAATATATCTCCCCAGTTTCTCCTATAACTTTAAAAGCTGGAACAGTTTGAAAAGAATCAGTAGCAGTAGGCTTTACTCGAACTGTTACGTGTTTGTAACAATATGCGTATTCTCCGTTTGTGCCTGGAATAATAAGAGGTCTATTAAAAGTTTTAACAATCCAATCCCCTGTAGCGTTTGTTCCTGCGACTATTCTTCCGCCCGATATAGGATCTTCATCTACTACAGTAGCCTCACCAGTTTCATCTCTATAAAACAAAACATTTACAGGACTAGGAGTAAGTTGCGTGTAAGGTCCTTCAGGAGAGTCGTAAGAACGATACACATTTACCCCTAATACACTTAAATTACCATTTTCCGTATAATTGGCAGGGGAGTCCCATCGTACATCAATAACTCCTATTAAATAAGGGCTCGTTGCCTCTACATTCTTAGGAGGTAAGGGTAATGAGAAAGGAGTATCATCATTCCATCTATAAGGCAGCCGCATGTCTGGCTTGCCATAATTGTATCTAAAACTATGATTCATATAAACTCCTCTTAACCATTACCTTGTATAGCAAAAATTTTTCTTCGAGTGTACGAATTTGTAAACACCTCAATAACTGTAGACGTAAAAGAGTCTGCATTTATAGAAAGGCTATGAACTTCTGTAGTGCCTGTAGTTTGAGTAGCTAAATTAATCACCCAGTTATCTGTAGATGTAAAAGCTAGGGACTTAGTTTTACTAAAACTTCCAGAATTTGCTGATGCCGTAATTTTCCCGTTCTTTATAGTTACAGACACCCTTATCCTTTTAGTAAAATCGTATGAAGAAATAGTATTTATATATGTGTACGAAACCCCGCCTACAGTAAATTTAAATATAGCTTTTAAATCTGCTCCACTTTTTTGAAGCATTACCACCCCTATGTCTGGGGTAGCAGCATCGCTCGTTAAAGTTAAAGCAAAAGAGTCTGTATCAAGTAGCACACTTGCTTTTGCTTCTACAGAGCCAGAGAAGCTAAATTTATTCACAGCAGACCAAGAATCTATGGAGGCTATGCCTGTAAAAGTTATATACCCGTCTAAAAAATTAACGGTACCTGAAGTGTTCCAGTCTGTCTTTTTTACGTTACAGTAAGAAGTCCAACCCAAAGGAATAGTTTTAGTAACTGGTATTCCTATCAATCTTTTATTAGCCGCTCCCGTGAATTGAGGATAAACACCAGGAGCCACTATAATATTTTGTGCTGGATCTAAAATAGCCTTTCCTATCGTCCTATAGGGACTCGTAGAGCTACCGTCTCCTGATACATCAGAGCCATCTGGGTCTACATAAACAGCACCAGTATCATAAGTCGGGAAAGTAGGAGTAACGTAAATAACGTCATTGGTAGTCTGATTACCAGGAATAAGCGCTCTTGCGCTTAAAGGCATATTCTTACTGCGATATCTACCATAGTTACTACCCCCAGTTATACCTGTTATAGGCACCAGATTTCCACCAACATAGATATCGTTATCGGCTAAAGTAGGGTCAAACCCTCGGTCAACAGTACCGAAAGGGTCTCCCACCCCACCAAAATACGCCCTATCATATCCTTGCTCATCTACATAGTAATCACCTGTATGGGAATCAGATAAATACTCGTAAGCTCCTACATCTCCGGTATAGCTACCAGTACCTAGTCTGTTTCCATCGGCGGCTCTTCTATTTACTAAAGCCCTGTCTGTGTCCCTATCAAGAGGAGCTATATTAACTCTAGAAGAATTTAAAATCTCAGTAGAGACAATATCCCATCTTATAGGGTCGCCCGCGTTTATGTCAGGAGAACCTGCCTGTAGAGTAAAGTCTCCTCCAGCAGCGTTTGTATATAAAGGGTCACCACTAAAATTACCCTCTGAATTAGTTGGAGTAGAGATTGTATTGTAGTTAACAGCAGAACCAAAAAAGTTATTGTATCTGATTTTAAGAGCAGAATTAAAGAAAATACCTAGAGCTATGTTAGAGGTAGTATTCCCGATAATATTAGAATCGATAGTGCTGTTTGTATCTGTGACATTTAATACTCTAATAGCTTCTCCGCCGCCCGGGTCAATATCCTCTGAGTACATGATACGAAGTATGTCCCCAGCTATTAAATCACTTTCTAGCTGGTAACCATCCCAAGAAACTATTGAACCGTCAGCAGCCCCTACATAATCTACACCATACTGAAAAGAAGGACCCTCTACGACGTTCACGCCTATATCGTATCCTAGATACCCTAACCCATCCAAGGCTGTGTTCTCTACAGCAAAACCAGGTAAAGGGACATTCTTGTTGTTTATGTTTGTAGCAGTAAGAGTTACATATATAATACGTAAATTTTCGTCAGATATTATAGAGGGGGTACCAGAGCTACGAGCGCCATGTATGGTATTTCTCCAAAGGTCTATTCTTCCTACCGTAATAACTTCTATAGCCTTAAAACCGTCATCATAAAAAACATTAGAAGTTATATTAACTTCTTTAGCGTTATTGATACGTATACCTACGTTATACCCAGAAAATGTATTTTTAGCTATTGTAACGTAGTTAACACCATTTAAATCTATACCTACGTCAGGATTTTCAAAGCTACACTCTGTAACTTTTATAGCTCCTTTAGTGCTTGTTACCGAGATACCAGAGTTAAAAGTAAGCCCCTGGAAAGACCCTTGAGCATTAGTTATGGTCATATCCCCTACTATAGGGGAACTCCCGTAAGCCGCCTGTATGTTAACATTCTTAGAGATAGACAAACTACCGTAGGACGACCCATCTCCTTCCTGAAGAACTATCGTTCCGCCTGTATTTATCCTGTCATAAGCTACACTTAAACTTTTAGCAGGATTCAGCATATCCCCTATATTAGAGTCTTCACCACTTAAAGAGTCTACATAAATAACAGCCCGGGAAGATAGCTCAACTGCAGGGCCAGTAGAAAAGTCATATACTATGACTTCCGCGTAACTGCTAATATCAGTACGAACAGTATAAACTAAATCACCCTCTGTACCTAATAGCCGTTCATCAGGAGCTGTTATAGAACCTAATAGGCTACTAAGGTCTTCTGTGTAACAATATAAACTAGACCCATCAGAATAAAAATAAAAGTCACTATCATTGACACTTGTATACTGGGCTAGTATAGACTTTGAATCAATAAGCGTTAGTAAATTTTTATCGTATACATCTACTACCCCATTATCCCAGGCTACGTAGGTATAACTGGACGACTCACTAAAATCAAATTTATCGTCTGAAGTATAAAGAGATGTAGAGGGTAAAAGGTTACTATAGGATGCGAAAGTTACACCGTCATAAGATCCTAAAGCAATACTTGTTTGTACAGGAGATAAATCTTCAAAATAACTTATATAATTGCCTGATGGGCCTGGAGTAGGCTTGTCTTTATTGTTTAGCCACCCAATGTTAAGTGCTACTGAGCTATATTTTACGCTTAAAGAACCAAGTGCATAGTCTACCACAAAAAAATTGCTCACACCAGAGATATTAACAGAAACAAATACTGTGTCTTGTTGCGCTGTTATACTTAAAAAATTTACGGAAAAAGAAGAAACTCCTGGTAAAACCAACTGATCTAAGTTGCTTAAGCTTGTACCATCCCAATCGTACGCCTCTACTATTACTCCCATTGGGACATATTTTTGAGACACCGTGTACACTCTAGACCCACTAACAGCTAATTCTGAGTTATCATAAATACCAGAAGTTATAGATTGCTCAAGTTTTTTTGTTAGGGCTGACCCTTCGTATTTGTATACCCATAAAACTCCGGCACCAGGAGTAGGAGGAATCCCATACAAATAAACATACCCATTATCTTCGGCATAACCCTGTAATCTTGCAGTAGATATACTTTTAGTGTCTAACTGAGTAAAACCCATAACTGTTCGCCTATATTTTCAATGATATTAATTCAAAAAACATTTTAATAATTATAAAGAACTCTAATAGTTTGAGGGCCGGTTATTCCATGCTCTTCTGGGTTCAAAAGATTATCTCTCAGACTTGAATTAGGCAGCACGTCATCAAAGAACATTATAGCCTGACCTGTTAATCCTTGAGAAGTTCCTGTTATCCCAAAATCAGCCTCAGAAGAATTACTCCCATTATAATAGACTTGAGCGGGACCGTCTACAGGATCTACGCCTATGTCCCATTGTCCATTAGGCCCTGTGGTAGGAAAAGCAAACAATTGCAAGATACCGGTTTCTCCAGTATTCCCTTCCATACCCGTCAATGTAAAAAACTCATACTCTATAGACATAAAAAACCTCATGATACTAAGTGTACTATGAGGTTTTTTATTAAAAGATTATTCTTTTATGATTCTTTTAGGATAAGGAAGTGCTTTATGTTTTCTTCCAAACAAACAATTTTTCTGCCTTTTTTTTGCTCCTTTTTTTACTAGAAGAAAACCAGTAAATAGGGGATTCTTCTATCAAAGAAGTCGAAGGAAATCTATTCTTTAAATACTCTGGAACGTTTAGCACTAAGTACCCACCATTTTTTAAAAATTTTTCAGAATAAATAAAGATATCGTTTACTAGCTTATCCCATTCCATCATAGTTATCTTTTTGCCGTACTCTTCATAGTCACCGTAAGGTGGAGAGGTAAAAATAAAGTCGCATTTTTTGGGGGCGTCCGCCACACTAAAGTTACTGTTTACTATAGTTGTATTTTTTCCTTCTATAAAGTTATTAATTTCTACTAAATTTCTTGAAGTCTCATACCACGGCTCAAACCCAAAATATTTTCTATCAGAAGATACAGAGCCTATTAACCTCCCGCCCCACCCTGCACACGGATCAACTACCAAGTCTCCTTCTTTGCTAAATCTTTCTACAATAGCTTTAGCTATTCCACAAGGAAAACCGGAAACAGCCCTAAAGCTAAACATAAGATAGTTATATAAGATACTAGGCATGACACTATTGTTCTTTTCAAGGCATTTTTGTAGATTAGTTCTTAGTATAGCGTAATTATTAAAAGCTTCGTTAGGAGAAATACCCATAAATTTAGAATCTACTATATTTTTCATCTTATGTTTAAAAATACTATCCCCAACATGAACGCTTCTTAAAATGTTTATATCCTTCCACAAATAACTAGTGTCTAGATTTTTTATATGATCTAACTCTTTTTTTAAAAAATATAAGCTAACACTATAAAAAGGAAAACCGTGCGTATTCTGATAAAATTCAGTTACTTTATTTAAAATATTTTCATTACTGTCGGCATTATCTAAGGACACGAGGCTTAAATCTAAAAGGTTATTTATATCGATTTCTCCATCTAATTCAGGAATTAGAGACCTCCAAAAATAACCAACATTTTCTCCTCTAACCTTACGAGAAAACATCGGAAGAATATAATTGTTATCAACAGATTTCACTTCTAAACAACTAGAAGTTATTTTACTCCCAAAGAAACTGGTGTTCTCATACTTATCAATCAAGCTCTCTCTTATGCTCATGACTTTTTTTCCGCTAAAAAAAG
>Ga0114918_10002583_pt1 | contig 16176 bp, 23 predicted proteins | sample LantaG_FD_87015 | JGI IMG/M metagenome (GOLD analysis project Ga0114918, IMG submission 87015) | Deep subsurface microbial communities from Baltic Sea to uncover new lineages of life (NeLLi) - Landsort_02402 metaG | ecosystem: Environmental > Aquatic > Marine > Oceanic > Sediment | place...
TATTTTCATTTTGATGATTTATCCATTGGAGGTTTCTATATAAATCATGATAATTTACGAGAAGGGGAAATCGAATAAGATAAATTTATCTGGACAAGACTTTATAGCAAAAGGTGGACAAGCTCAGGTATACGGTAAAGGAAGCACCATATATAAAATCTATCATGAACCTGATAAAATGATTTCAGAGTCAAAAATAAAAGAATTATCTGTATTAGATAAACATAATATTCTAAAACCTCAAACCATTGTTGCAAATGATAAATTTAAAACAGTTGGGTTTACAATGAATTGGGTAAAATCTATAACTCCATTATGCAAATTATTTACTAATGATTTTAGAAATAGAATGAATATAAATAATAATGCAATTGTGGATATAATAAATTACATGAGAGATACTATAGAGTTTATTCATTCAAAAAAATGTTTAATTGTTGATGGAAATGAATTCAATTATCTTGTTGATGTTAAAACTTTAATTCCTTATTTTATAGATGTTGATTCATATCAAACTCCATCTTTTCCAGCAACTGTATTAATGCCTTCTATAAGAGATTATCATACAAAAGGTTTTTCTAATCTATCAGATTGGTTTTCTTTTGGAATTATCGCTTGTCAATTATTTCTTGGAATTCATCCATTTAAAGGGGGTCATCCAAAATATAAAAAAACAGAATTTGAAAAACGAATGAAGGATAGTATTTCTATTTTTAATAAAGAAGTTAAACTTCCACCAGTTACCAGGGATTTTAGTGTAATACCAAAACATTATAAAAGTTGGTTTATTGATATTTTTGAGAAAAAAATAAGAACTCCTCCACCATTAGAAGGTGGAATAATAATAACAATACCAACTCAGATTATAATGATACAAAGTAATGAAGATTTTGAAGTAAAACTATTAGAGAAATTTGATTATGATATTCTTCATTATAATGTACAATTTGGTATGCAAGCAATTAAAACAAAATCTTATATGTTCATTGGAAAAACTAAATATCCAATAACACTTAACACAGAATTAATATACACAGCTAGACTTGGAAATCCAATTTTTGTATCTATTGAAAATGATATTGTGCAATTTAATTCACCTAATGGAAAAGAAATTACAAATGTTGCAATTCAGTGTAGTGATATGATGATAACTAACAATACTTTATTTCTACGTTTTGAAGGGAAATTAATGGAAGTTGATTTAATTGAAATCAATAATAAAATAACCCCTGTTATTAATAAAGTATGGAATATTATGCCGAATTCAAGTATTATATTTAGTGGTGTAGTATATCAAAATATGTTAGATAAAATATATCTAACAATTCCAGTAAAAGGATCTTGTGTAAATTATGCAATACCAGAATTAGATAAGTATAGAATAATAAGTGCTAAATGTGATAAAAATATTTGCATAGTTGTTGCACACAATAACAATCAATACGATAAACTAATATTTCAATTTAATGATAAAGATCAAACATATCAACTTAGAATTATTGATGATATTGTTGACCCATCTATTAATTTTGTAGTATTAGATAATGGGATAATCATTTCAATTACGGATGATTATATGGAAATATTTTCAAACCAATCTTCAAAAGTTAAAACTATCAAAAACAAACAAACAAATTCTAAAATGACATTATGCAACGATGGTATGAGTGTTAGATTTTTTAAAGGAGATTCTTTATACAGTATGAAAATGAAATAAGAATGTAACCATAAACAATATTACTGGAGGGTTGAAAAATGAAGAAAAATATGTTTAGAAGTTTAATGATTATTGTTGGAGTTTTGTTTTTATCAACCGCTGTATATGCAAACAAATTTGACAAACTATTTCCAGAAAAAGATAAACAATTGATTTCAAAAGCATATAATGAATCAATTGCTTCAAACACGATTATTATGGATTATCTTGATACAATCATCGGTTCTCCATCAGGATTTTACAAAAAACTAAAGAAGCAAGATTGCAATAAAGAATTGTTGAGTTACATAAAAGACAATAAACAGTTTATGTTTAAATTATTTCGTATGCGTATTGTTATGATTCTTAGTAAAATTAATGGTGGAGGGGATGATTCACAACTAATATTTGTAACAAATTATGCAAAAGGTGAAAAACCACTAGCAGCAGAAAATTCTCAACAAATGGGAACAGAAACAGCATTTATGAGGCAAATGCCATCATTTCTTATATATGAGTTATATACCAAACCAGATGGATTGAAAGAACAGGTAGAAGAAGTATTTGCAAAACATCTTAAGTAAAGATGATATTAAAAAGAAAGGATGGGTATTATGATTATAAATAGTTTGTTAGATAATGATATGTACAAATTCACAATGGGTCAATGTGTGTTACACAATTATCCATCCACAATAGTGAAATATAAATTCAAATGCAGAAACGTTGATTCAACTATAAATAAGTTTGATCATTCTAAGTTGAATTATTTTAAAGAATTAATAAATGATCATATAAACCATTTAGCTAATTTAAAACTAACTCATGTTGAATTATTCTGGTTATCAAAAATAAGATTTTTTAAACCAGACTTCATAGATTTTCTTAGCTCATTTAAGTTAAATACTTCATATGTTAAATGTGAAATAATTGACAATGAATTAAGTATTATAATTGAAGGACCTTGGATTCAAACAATATGGTTTGAAGTTCCTATATTAGCAATAGTTAGTGAACTTTATTGTATGGGATTTGTTGGTTATCCAGATGAAGATATTAATACAATTGATTCTAAAATAAATTTTATGAAAAACAAAGAATTTAAATTTGCAGACATGGGAACAAGAAGGAGGTTTTCTTATCAAGAACAATTATTTAGTATTAATCATTTTAAAAAATTATCAAACTTTGTAGGTACATCAAATTTACATTTTGCTAAAACTTTAAACTTAACTCCTATTGGAACTATGGCGCATGAATGGATTCAAGCTCATCAACAATTAACTTCTTTAAATGATAGTCAAAAAACTGCCTTGGATGTATGGGCACATGAATATAGAGGTGATCTTGGCATCGCATTATCTGATACATTGGGATTCGATGTTTTCCTTCAAGACTTTGATTTATATTTTGCAAAGTTGTTTGATGGTTGCAGACATGATTCAGGAGATCCTTATGAATGGACAACAAAATTAATAAATCATTATAAGAATTTAAATATTGATCCTAAAACTAAAACTGTTGTATATAGTGATGGATTGAATTTTGAGAAATGTAATGATTTATTTGAAACTTTTAAATCTCAAATAAATATATCTTTTGGGATAGGAACTTGGTTAACAAATGATGTAGGTATAGAACCATTACAAATTGTTATTAAAATGGTAGAATGTAATGGAAAACCAGTTGCTAAAATTTCAGATGATCCTGAAAAAGGGATGTGTGAAAATAAATATTACTTAAAATATTTAAAAAGTTTGTTTTGATTATTAAAAAATTCAGAACAAATATACGAATCAAGTTTTCTTTTCTTGTCTGCCACCCACGGACGATGGTTGAATCGTTCTTTAAAAGCTCGTGTGTGTGGTAGTTGTGGCGATTCTATCACGCTGCTGCTCCTTATGTAAATTAGTGAAAGAGTACACAGATGAGCTCTCTTTCAAATTTCAACGTAAAATAAACCCTAACTAATTCAGTATAGTTAGGGATTATTTTTTTTGTTTCTAAAATTATTTAACGCCCCACAATTTCCTTTCTTTAAATCCAGTCAACCATAATTTTTTTGCAACATCAAAAATCTTTTCTTCGTCCATATCTTTGGTTCTTTCTCCTGCATAATTTCTTATTGACAATAACATATTCGGATCTTTATCGTTAACTAATTTTCTCAAAAATTTAATTCTTGTTTTTCGCATTTTTCAAATTCTCCTTTTCAATGAATTCGAGTGTTTGTTTCCAATCTTCAAATCTTATTCCCTTATCATCAATATAATATAATGCTCTTGGTTTTTCGTTTGTTACTCTTAAGATATATTGATCTAAATCATATTTTTCTAACCATTCCCATACTAATTCAACACCAGTTTTTTCATTAATCAATGGTCTCGATGGATCTGCTTTGCATGTAAATATAATTAAGTTATATCCAAGATTATATAATTTTTTCAAACTTTTTGTTGTTCCTCTAACTGGTTTATCATAAATAGTTCCATCATAAAATCCTTTTGAATTTCTATGAATAACTCCATCAAAATCAATTGCAATATCTAAAGCTGATTTTTTCTCATCTTCACCCCAATCCAATATTGTATTAATCATTACTTTCTCCAATTATATAGTAAATATAATCCAAAATTCCTTGTCCTAAATCTATTGAAGTTGCATTATGATAAGTTGCTCCAATATCAGGTTTGAATAAATATGGTGTTATTTTATAATGATGCTCTTCTTTTGAAGTTATAAACTCTATTTCTACTTTATTATCAAATATTTCTTTTATCATTAATAATAAATCTTTAATTTTTAATTTTTGTTTTCCTGTTATTAATATACATTTATTTTCAAATTCTTCAGATAGTATATCAACACTACTTTTTGCTGCATCTATAACATGAATATATTCTCTTAATTCTTCGCCTTCACCACCCCTAGTTATTTTATTTTCTTCAATTGCTTGTTTTAATATTCTATATATAAAATTATTTGTATCTGATCGTGGACCATATAGAGAACCATATCTTAAGATTGTAAATGGTAAATTTAATTTTCCGTAATTTTTAATAATCATTTCAGATGCTCTTTTTGTAGTTCCATAGAAAGAAGCAATATTATTATATACATATAAAGAACTTGCAAATATAAATCTCTTAATTTTATTTTTATAACAAGAATCTATTATATAAGAATTTCCTAAAATATTTAATTCTATAGTTTTTATTGGGTTTAAGTGAGCTAAATCAATATCAGCAATTCCAGCAAAGTTATAAACTATATCGCTTTCTCTAATAATCTCTTCAACTAATTTTTTATCAAGTATACTACCAACAACCATCTCTTGGTTTTCTTTTAAATATTTAGATTTATTTATATCAAAAACAAAAACTTTATAACCATATTCAGATAGAATATCACAAACATGACTTCCTATAAATCCAGATCCACCAAATACAGTTATAGTTTTATTCATTTTTTAATTCCCTTATTAAATTACTCATAGCTTGAACTTCCATATCAATTCTTGATTCGATTGTATATGATCCAATATGTGGTGTTAAAATAACATTATCCAATTCCTTTAATTTTCCATCATATGGTTCTTTATTAAAAACATCTAATGCTGCTCCAAGTATATGTTTATTTTTTAATAATTCATAAAGACATTCTTCATCTATAACTCCACCTCTTGAAGTATTTATCAAATAACTTCCTTTTTTCATTTGTTTTAATTCATTAGATCCTAAAACCAAATCTGATCCAGAAATATGAATAGTTATAATATCTGAATTTTTTAGGATTGATTCAAACTTTTCTTTTGAGTCATATAAATCATAAGATGTAGTAATTGCACCTAATGAATTTAAAATACTATCAACATGATTTCCTATTCGTCCATAACCAATTATTCCAATTTTTTTATTTAGTAAAAGATTACCAATTGATCTTTTCCATTTATTATTTTTAACGTTATTACTTAATACATTAATATTTCTTAATAGATTTAATATTAGTCCTAAAGTTAATTCAGCAACTGCTAACATTGGACCATTTGGAGTTATTAAAACTTTAATACCTAGTTTATCAGCTTCTTTTATATCTATACTATCTTTTCCAACACCGCATCTTGATATTACTTTTAATTTTGTGAGATTATTTAAAATTTCAGAAGTAAATAATTCTGTTCCTGCAATTATCCCAATAGAATCTTTACAGTATTCAATAGTTTCATCCTTAGTTAATTTTCTGTTTAAAGAATTAATTTCAATATTAAAATTATTTTCTTTACATAATTCTAATGGTGTATTATCAAATTCACAAAATGATGACATTGTTACATATATTTTTTCCATTTATAAGTCTTCTTTCTTATGAGCTAAGATCCACATATGAGAACTTTCATTATTCAATTGTAGTTTTGTTTGATATTTTATTTTTTCTTCTTCTGAATTCCAAGGAATCTTAAAATTAATATTATTTTCTTTTACTGCATTTTCAACAATATCACAATCAAGAATACCTGGTGTTGAAATTTGTATGTTTTCAAAACCTTTGTTTTCTAATAAGAATCTTATAGATTTTTCATTAAAGAAATTTAAATGTTGCATTGGAGATACACTTTTTGATTGTTCTTTTAATATTGATATATCCCATCCAAAACATAAACATGTGATGAAAATAAATCCTTTTGGTTTTAACATATTATTTATTTTTTTAAGAAATAATTTCGGATCGAACACATGTTCTAATAGTTCTAAACTAACTAAACAATCAAAATAATTATTCATATCATATATGTTTTCAATAAGACTTTTCTTAACTTCAAAACCTTTTTCAAGACAAATTTTAGAAGATTCATCAGATGGTTCAATGGCTATAAATTTATTATTTGGTATTTCTTTTCTTAATTCATCAAGAAAAACACCTTGTCCAGAACCAATATCTCCAATTACTGAATTATCTTTTATTATCTTTTTTATAAAATTTACTCTTTCTCTCATTTTTTCTGTACGTGTTTTTTTACCAGATCTAACTAAATCATTTTGACATTTTACATATTCTTCATCTTGATAAAAATTTTGAATGTTACTAAAAGATGGTCTTGGATTAACATATAAAGAACCACAATTTTTACAACTTACAAAATTAAGTCCCCATTTTTTAAATTCAAAAATATAATCTTTTTCATCGCATGATATACAACCTATTTTTACATCTTCGTTTATGTAATCTTTATTACATCGTTGAATAATTTCAGAAAGTTTATTATGAATATTACTATCCCTTATATCTTTTTCTTTTATCATATATAATTCTCGCATAATCTATCATGTTTCATTAATTTTTCAACAAATTCTAAATCCTCTTTTGTATCAACACTATATGTTTTATAATAAGTTTTATTTAACTTTACTTTTTCTCCATGTTCTAATATTCTTAACATATCAATTGATTCATTTATTTCTAATGGTGTTTGCTCCAAACTATTAAATTTTAAAAGATAATCTCTTCTAAAAGGTATAATACAAACCTGCTTAAACCATTTTTTAGTTTTTTCTTTATTTTGATAATATGGTATTTTACTTCTTGAAAAATATATAGCAAAATTATTTGAATCTTTAATAACTTTTATTTCATTTGGATCATCAGCTTCGAGTTCATTATCAATCTCTGCTATTAAATTTACAACATTTATATCTTCATTATTATATAAAGGAATTAAAGATTCTATTATCATTTCAGGATCTAACATTGGTTCGTCGCCTTGAATCATAACTACAATATCAATTTTCTTTTTTGTTTCATTTTCTATTTTTAAAAGAGCTTCAGCTGTTCTGTCGCTTGCTCGTTCATGAGTATTTTTAGTCATTATTACTTTTCCATTAATAGATAACATATAATCTTCTATTTCTTTATCGCATGTTGCTACATATACATTATCTAAATGAACACATAATTTACTTCTAAAATACACATGACCTATCATTGGTATTCCATTTATCTTTTCTAATGGTTTACCTGGAAATCTACTAGATCCCATTCTTGCTGGAATTATTCCTATAATATTCATTTAATTCCTTTCAAAAATATAGTTTACAATAGATTTAAATTTTCCGCTATATGGTTTAGAATCACAATCAGCTTTAAATCCTCTATTTTCCATTATATTTACTATATTTTTCTGTTCTTCTATCTTAGTCGAAATTTCAACCAGGATAGATTTTAGTCTTTTATCGTTTAATGTTTTTTTGGCACCTTTAATAATTTTATGTTCAATTCCATCAACATCTATTTTAATATGAGTAGGAAATTCAATATTAAATTTTTCAATTAACTCATCTATTGAAAATCCTATTGTTCCTTGTTTATATGGTGAAGAAAAAACATTACCTTTAAAATTTTTTGGTTCTCCAAAATTGTGAAGAGAATATGCTGGTTCCATTGAATATAAATATAGATAGTCAATTTTAGTTTTATCATTCAGTGCTAAACAATAAGATGTTATCATATTATCAAGATGATTAATGTATATATTCCTATTTAAAATCATATAGTTACATGCTTCTGGTTCAAAAGAAAAAGTTTTAATTCCATTAGATGCAGCATATAAAGAATAACAACCTACATTTGATCCTATATCCCAAAATATATCATCTTTTAAAAATGTATCTATCCATTTTATAGTATCTGGTTCTTTAGTTAATAATGTTTTAGCTCTTTTAATAGGCATTTTCCCCGCATAACAAAAAAATTTAATTATTCCATGTTTTGTTTCTATGTTAATTATATCTTCTTCAGTCATTTTAATCCTCTTTTTATAGAACTTAAATTTTTTCTACATGCATTTCCTAATAATAAAGAATCAATACTAAATGCAATAAATGAATATCCTTCAATAATCTTATCTTTTACTTCATTTGGATTAGGTTGTATTACATGATAACCAGATGTAATATTTAATTTTTTTGATAAATCTTTTACATATTCAAGAGCTTCTTTTACTTCCTTGCATTCAAAATCTCCAGGTTTTCCAATAGACGCAGATAAATCATATGGTCCTATTATAAAACCATCTACACCTTCTGTTTTCATTATACTTTCAAAATTATTAACTGCATCAATATGCTCTATTTGAACAATCACAATTGATTCTTTTTCAACCCAATTTTTATATTCTTCAAAACCAAAACCATATTTTTGAGCTCTTGCTAATCCAACCCCTCTTTTTCCAATGGGTGGATATTTAACAGAATTTACTGCTTTGATTGCATCATCTTTATTATTAACCATTGGAACAATAATTCCATGACTTCCTGAATCCATACACCTTTTAATTAATGTAGAATCATTTTCAGATATTCTAACTAAAGGAGTAACTCCAGATAATTCAATAATTTGAATTAAACTTTGAACTTGAGAAATTGAAATTGATGAATGTTCAATATCAATAGTTAACCAATCGAAATGAAACTGTGACATTATTTCAGCAATAACTTGGTGTCCAATTGTAATCCACGAACCAATTGTGACTTCTTTGTTTTTCAACTTATCTTTTAAAGAAAGTTTCATCATATAATCCTTTATACATTGTTGGTGTTATTATTCTGAATTTAATTCCATATGAAAATAAATTCTTCAAACAATTATAGACAATTTCATCTGCTTCTTTTCTTTCTTCCCAGGTTTTATTATCAGTATAACCTTTTCCATAACAATGATGTGATATTTTACCAGATTTATAATCTTCGTAATTAAATTCTGAATATCCATCCATTCCAACAATATATATATTTGATACTCCCATTAAATGCAAAATCATGATAGAAAGACATCCAGCATTTCTGTAATGTCCATATAATTTTCCTTTTTTATAATCTAAAGGAATTCCTTGTTTATCAATATAATTTATTAATATATATTCTTTATTTCCAATTACTTCTTTAATAACTTTGGCTGCTATATTTGATCCTAAAAGAATTTTAGATTTATCATTTATATTTTTTCCAAATGTTCTAAATCTCTGTGTGTTTGTCCATAAATGATATTCTGGAATATATAAATTATTTATATTATTTATACCAATTACAACTGGTTTAATATCTTTAATAAATTTATCTATTTCTTTTTTATAATCTATTATTGATGAACCAGAACATATTACTAATCCAATTTTATCTTTTTTTATACCAATTAGATCTTTTATTGTTTTCATAAATTATCCTATCTTCAATTCTATAAGAATATTTTCGATATCTAAAAATAAACAACAAGCAACTCTATGATGACCTTCAAATATTTCATAAGAATAATTATAAGGATTTTGCACTATTGGGTGAGTTAATACAATTAATGCTTTATCAGGATCATAACCATTATTTTTTATATCTTCAAATAAAGTAATGAATTGATCTATTTTATTTTTTATCCATTTATGATTTCTACCATATAATTTCTGAAGTTTATAATATGAAGTCTTTTCAATAGTTTGTTCCTTATAATTTTTTAAAAATCTATAATGGGGTGAATAAAACATATTTAAAACTTCATTTTCTGGACCTTTATGTAATGATTTCCAATATTTAAATCGTAGTGGGTTGTATTGAGCTTTTAATTCTATTGGATGTAAATATATCAATTTAGATTGTTTAGAATCAATTTGTTTCATCGACTGTTTGAAATTCATTGTAATACCTTTTCAAATATGTATTATTATAAATAAAATCATTCACTAATGATATATTTTGAGGAGTCCATTCACTTTCAATAAATCTTTTATTTGGTTTAGAAAATACTTTTTTTGAGCATAAATTCAAATAGTTATCTGAACATTCTAGCTCTAAAAAAGAAAGAATGTTTTTCAACCATAATTTTGGGTCATCTATAAAATCTTCAAGATATAAAGTGAATGTATTTTCATTAACCAATTTTTCTATAAGATGCATATTATATAAAAACACTGAAGTATTATAACCAATTCCACAATTGTTCATTTCATGAGATGATTGAATAACATCAAAAGGATTTCTATAAACACTAATAAAATAAATCGGTAATTCAATAAAACTTAAAAATTCTTCATAATTATCATCCTTATATAGAAGACTATTATATTTTACTCCAGCCATACTATCACCTATTACTTTTATATCTTTTTTCATATTTTTTATTTCATATTCATACCCTCCCTTCTCAACAGATCTATCTATTGAAAAATCCTTGACTACTTTACTAAACATTTTATTTTTAGATAGTTTTTTATGTTTTTCAGGATATATAAATTTATTTAAAAGATTATACTCAATTGACATAGCAATATTTTCATGAAAATTCAATAAAGAAGATATTAATGTGTGACCAGTTCTAACTGGACATAAAAATAGTAAACACTTTTCAATCATTATATAAACCTCTTGTATGTTTCTTTAAAATTCATTAAACTTAAGTTGATAGGATTTAACCATAGAGTATATGAAAAACTGATTATATCTCTATAACTATATCTTTCAACTTGATCATACCATTGTTCCATAAATCTATTTACTTCTTCTGTATTTCTTTTTATCATTATTCCTGGTGCAAATAATCCAAATTGTTTTGGAAAACCAACATTTCTATAAATATTAAGTTGATCTTCAATTATTTCTTTTTTATCCTTTCCAATTTTAATACAGAACTCTCCTTCATCATAAGCACAATTTCTTTTATTATGTCTCATTAAACATAAGTCAGATTTTAAATTATCTTTTATAAATGATTTTAAATTTTGACGAATTGTAAATTTAGCATCAATATACAAACATATATCATAATCCATATATTGATCTAATCTTATTTTTATATGTCGTGATTTCTTTTTACCACCTTCAACTTTTATAATTCTCCAATATTCACTCTTTATATTCTGATCAGTAAAACAAATTAATTCCCAATCATGATTTATTATATGTGGTTCATTTAATTTATAATCTCCTAATAAAACTGTATATACTATTTTTTTCATTTGAATGGGTTTCCTTTTTCACCTTCAACAAATTTCCATATAGTAACATTTGTTCTATTAGAAACTTCAGTTTCTATTTTATCATGTCTTTCTTTTGGAAAATTATTAAGTTTCTTCCAGTGCCAAGAAATATAAAGTTTATTGATATAGTCAATAGATTCATCTTTTAACATTTTTTCAAGAATATCATATTCAGCACCTTCAATATTCATCTTGCATATTATATAATCTTCTTTTTTAAAATTATTTAAAATCCATTCTGAAAAATCAATTGCTTCTACTTCTATAAAATTTTTCTTATTTATATATTTCTTTTTCTCTGATAATAAAGATGATGATTGAGTAAGATCATTTACCCCAGGATATAATTTTATATTTTCATTGTTAATCCATGTTGCTTTATTAACAAAATAAAATTTCATCTCATTACTTAATTTTTCTAATTCTTTTTGTAGTCGTGGTTCACATTCAAACCCATAAATTTCAAAAGAGTTATCGAATTCTTGAAATGCTCTTATTGAATCTCCAGTCCAAACTCCACAATCAATAAATACTTTTCTTATTTTTTCCATAATAGTTGTCTTTCCAATTTTCTAAAAATTGATATTCCGAAATAAAAAGGTAGAGTTGCAAATTCATAAGCTGGGTAATTCTCTCTTATAAATTCTGCTGTCTTATATGTATCAAAACAAAAACTCTTTGCTACAAATGGTTCACTCGGAGGATAAGTATCATGAAGCAAAATTATACCATTATCATTCATTAATTCAAAAACTAATTGAAAATCTTTTAAACTATCTTCATGATTATGAGCACCATCAATAAATACTAAATCAAATTTTTTATCTTTATTATGTTGTTTTAAAAAATCTTGACTCTGTCCATGAAACCATATTAGATTTTTATTTTGATTTATTAATTTTTTACAATCTAAAATATCAACTGCATATGCTTCTTTTGCTAGTGAAGCAATCTGATTGAAGCAATTTCCTTTTTTAATACCAATTTCTAAATATCTATTTAAAGCTCCTGAATTTTGTAATCCTATTGCTATTTCTCTTATAACTTTTATATGATCATTTTTACCAAATGGTGCTTTAATTTTCATTTTGATTTTCTCCGATCTAATCTTTCATTTATAACTTCTGATCTCATTTTCTTCCACCAGTCATCATCATAATTTTCTTTATATTGTCGAAGTTTGTAGTTCATCTTCTTTCCCATTACATATGCTTCATCTAATAATTCTATTACTTTATTAACTACATCTTTTTCAGCTGGTTTATCTTCAATTAGTAAATCATATATTTCTCTATGAACTTCACAAATGGTTCTCATTGAACTAACTTTATTATCTTTTACACTAGGTTTTTTCTTTCCCATTTTCATTCCAATATTTTAGTATTTTGTTTAAAAACAAAATCTCTAATTGTAATTTTTTATTCATTTTTTTCTCCCATTTTTTATATATAGCTCAATTCTTTTAATCCATGATTGTCCTTCTTTTCCAGTAAAAGAATGATTTCTAGATGCTTGTTTATGTGTTGCAAATAATTTTCCTTTGTAGTGAAACTCACAATGATGTGAGGGATGTAAGAAACAAAACCTTTTATGAACATTATTTTCAAATGGTAATTGACTTTTTTTGGATTTCATTGACACAGCTTCTAATATCTTTCCATTAAATCCAGCTGGTTTTATTATTAAAGGTAATTTCCATCCAGTATCACATTTTAAAATAGAACCTTCTTTTAAACCAAATATTTTTGCTTCTTCTTTATTAATTTTAAACTTTTGTATCTTATTTTTTCCTTTATTTAACTTGGGAGAAAAATCTAATTTAACTTTATCTAAAATATATGATCTAAAAGCAAATAAATATAAATTTGGAAAATTCTTATATTTTAATTTATCATTATAAGATGCTCCAAAACAAGCTGTAGTATTTAATTCATTTATTATTATATCATCCCAATTAGGATATAATATTGCTATATCAGCATCTATGAATATTACATAATCATTTTCTATAAAATTTTTAGCAATATTTAAAGCTAATGAATGATTCAACGAATTATGATTTGAATCTCCAGTTTTTGTAACACATTTATATCCTTTTGGAAGTCTTTCAGCATCCACTGATTCAATACATTTATATATTATTTCATGTTTTCCACTTTTTAATTTTTCACAATGATATCTCATAAATTCTGCATAGTCAGCTGAATTTTTTGAAATACAAGTAATGAAATCTATTTTCATTTTTTAATTTTCTCTTTTGAATATAGAATCATTGTTCTCTTCCCTTCTGGTATAACTTTCATTGTTTTAAAACCTAAAGGATTCAAGATTGAATTATAAAAAGTAAGATCTCTATTTTTACCTTTTCTTGCTCTAACAATAAAATTATTAGTTATATTTGCAAAATATGAAATCATTCTTATCTGTTCTGCATTTTTTTCTGGTGTACCTTTTCCATATTTATGTTTACCAATATGGTAAAAAATAGATAGAGCAAATATATAGTCAAACTTTTTCATTTTACTAAAATCAATATCTGAAATATCTTTTTGAATATAAGTAATATCTAATTTGGTATTCAATAACTTTTCATAATACTCTTTTAAAAATAAAGCTTGAGTAAAATATTTTGTACTTGATTCAACTCCAATAACCGAAGCACCTTCTTTTGCAGACATAATAGAATAATAACCTGCATTACATCCAAGATCTAAAACTCTTAATGATTTATAATCATTACTTATTAAACTATTAATTTTATTCCATACAACTGAAGATTTTTCAACATTTGAATATGGACCTTTTGATGTAGTTACAATACCATCAAGATTTATTTTTTGATACCAGTTTCCTAACTCTTTTAACTTTTTTTGTAAGGATGTTTTTTCCATAAATAATTCCTTTAAATTTTACTCAGGTTTAGTTTCATTAAGTATTAATCTTTTCCTTTGATTCCAATTCCAACCTCTTTTTTCAATCAAATGCAAAATATTATCTATATTTCTATGTTTTGAATATGCGCTTAAAAATAAATTTATTCTCTCTTTTTCTCTAATTCTTTTTAGAAGAACTTGAACTATTGATGGATCTGGATCAGCAGTTGCATACATTCTACCTTGGTCAATAAGATATACTTTTTTATCTGGTGTCCATACTGCGTTTGTTGCACTAAGTTCACCATTTGTTATAAATTTTCTAGTTATTGGATCTACTACTTTATTAAGTCTTCCCATTAAATCTCCAGCTTTTATAAAAACTTCAGCTACATTTCTAACTTCTTTTATCATAACTCCTTCTATCCATTCGCTAAACTTATATTTTCCTTGTTCAAAAAGTACTTTTGGAATTTCAATATTTTTGTTACTTGCTATTATTTGTAGTCTTGTTATTTCTGGTGGGTATTTAATATCAAGTCTTATATTACTTCCATCAGCAGTAATAAATTTTATTGCTTTTACCCTTGATCCTCTACCGATTGAATATCCACTTACTACTTTTCTATTTAAGGTTGCTTTAACCATACTTTTAACATTTACTAAAAGTTTTTTGTCAACTGGTTTAATATCAAATGGTATCATTTATTTTTTCCTTATAAAACAAATTTTATCATCATACATATTTATTTCTTTGATATTTCTTTCAAGATATTTATTATCCCATGAAGATAAAATATTTGCATTAAATACATTATGATTAATAAAATCGGAAATAATTTTGCTCATATCTCCTTCTTTTACTCCAAACTTTTCAGTTTTAATTCTTCTACAATTCATATCTTCAATTACATATAATCCATTTGATTTCAAATATGGAAATAAAAAATTCATAGTAAATACTTGATCTTCACTTCTATGAGAACCATCATCTATAATAATATCAAATGAATTCTTTCCAAAAAATCTAATAAAAGAATCCAAATCATCTTCATTACTTTGATCACCTGAAAATTTTATAAATCTTTCTGTTTTTATATCTGTTTGGATGAAATTACCTATATCAATACAATATACTTTTGCAAAAGGAAAATAATCTAACCACATCTTAATTGATGCACCTTCTCCAAAACCTATTTCAAGTATATTTATTTCTTTATCTTGAAAATCACTAAAAAATTTATCATAGTATTTTGTATACCCATGTTTATAACCTTTATCAGAACGATATTTATTTGCTAATTCATTTAGTTTATTCATTTGAATTTTCCTATAATAGAAACATAATTTCCATTTCTATGCTCATCAATATCTGGTGTTAACTTTTTTATATATTTATCATAATCAAGAATTCGTCCTTTTCTAGTACTAATTATTTTACTATTTATAACACCATATTTTTCAATTAAATCAAAAATACCATCTATTTTAAACACAGTTGAATAGAATTTTCTTCGTGGTATAAATCTTGATTTTAATTCATTTTTTCCTTTCATTCTCCATTTAAACATAGTGATGAAAAATTCTTTTGA
>Ga0114918_10002584_pt1 | contig 16174 bp, 10 predicted proteins | sample LantaG_FD_87015 | JGI IMG/M metagenome (GOLD analysis project Ga0114918, IMG submission 87015) | Deep subsurface microbial communities from Baltic Sea to uncover new lineages of life (NeLLi) - Landsort_02402 metaG | ecosystem: Environmental > Aquatic > Marine > Oceanic > Sediment | place...
GGGGGGGGGGGGGGGGGGGGGGCGGGCGGTCGGGGGGGGGGGGGCGCGGGCCGGGGGGGGGGGGGGGGTTTTTTTTGATTTTTTTGGGGGTTTTTTTTTTTTTTTTTTTCCGACTTCCGAGTGAGAAGATTTTTGTCTTCCTTTCTGAGAGAGTAAAAAAAAAAAAAGCAAAAGCAAAAAAAGAGAGCAACTCTCTTCTGCCAGGTCGGACCCCTCTCTGGATTCCGTCTTCTGTGGCCTGCTGCAGGCCGCAGAAGAGCCTCAAAGAAGAAAAAAGGGAACCGGCGACTTTTTTTCTCTTTTCCACGTCGAGAAGCGAGAAGGCGAGCCCGAAACCGGCGAAACCGGCGAAAAGCGGAAAAATATTTCGACAACGAAAACGTCCAATTAGCTCACCTTTCCGAGAATGCGCAGGCCCTCCAAGAAGGCCCTGTGCTCGTCGCGGGTCCACAGAATGCCTGTTGGGTGTTGGGCGGGGGCGGGGGGTGGGAGGAAAGTTTAGATTGGGGGGAGAAAAAAGGTGCTTCCATTCTCGCTCGCTCTCTTCCCTCTCTCTCGCTCTCTTGCCGCTTCTCTCTCTGCCCGTCTCTCTCTTGTTGCTACATCTCTCTCCCGCGCTCCCCGCCGCTCCCCTCTCCCGCCGTCCCCAACGTACCTCGCTTGCGGAGCTGCGTCGCTCCGTCCCTGTCTGTTCCCGCATCGGACGCGTCGTCGGCGGCGCCGCGGGGCGTCGAGGCGGCAGCTGTTGGCGTGCGAGCCACGGCGACGACTGCTTCTGCGTTTGCGGTGTCCGGCTGGTGCTGCTGCTCTTGCTCATTCGTCCTTACGACTCCCAGGCCGTTCCTGCCTATCTCGAGGCCCGCGGGCGGGCCCGACTCCGTGTGACGCTGCATCTCTGTTCCTGAGGCCTGGGGCCGGCGGGAAAAGCAGAGAGCTGGAGCGGCGTGAACGCGGAAGAGGGGAGAGACAGATTCTCTTCTTTTTTTTTTTTTGTGAAGCCAGCAGCCACTCGCTCCCGAGCGTCCTCGGCGAAAAGAAAATCTAATTTTCTCGATTCTGTAGTACAATACTGTTTCCTCTCCCGCCCTCTTTTTTTCTTCTTTTTGTTTTCTGGGGGGGGGGGTTACACAAGCGGGAGACGGGCAGCAGCAGCAGCTGCAGCAGCAGGGTCGAAGAGGAAGCGCGAGAGGGCGAGCAAATTCGCGAGAGTGCAACCAAAAGACCGAGCCCCTTTTCTTTCCCAACTTTTTTTTCATTTCTCAACCTCGACCTCCTCCACTTCCTCCTCCGCCGTTGACGGCGGCCAGCGCCTCGCCCCTCGCGGCGCTCTCCTCGAACAGCGCCGCGATCAGGCTGCGCACGGCGGCTCGCGGGAGGCCGCTGGCGGCGATCCTGCCCGAGCGGGACCAGGAGACGATCTCGGCGAGGCGCGCCGTCATCAGGTGGAGGATCATCTTTTTTGAGAATTTTGATTTTGATTTTTTTTCGAGAATTTCGAGATTTCATTTTTTTTTGCGTGAGCGAAAAGAGAAGCGGTGGCGTTTCCCGAAAGAGAGAGAGAGGGAAAACACAAACACCCAAACTAAACACTTCTTTCTTCTTCTTCTTACCTTGAGCGCCGCGAGCGCGGGCGCCGAGGCCTCCACGGCCTCCACGAGCTCCGCCTCGGGAGGCGAGCTCGCGTCGACGGCGGCAGAGACGCGGTCGTCCTCGTCCTCGGCTTCTTCGTCAAACTCTTCCTCTTGTTCTTCGTCATCTCCTTCTTGCTGCCGCCCCTTCCTCCTCCTCCTCCTGCGAGAGGAGGGCCACGGCGGAGGCGAAGAAAGCATAATCGGAGAAGAAGACGCCTCCTCTTCTTTCACCAAAAAGCGAGAAAAGTCCAGCCCCAAGCTCGCCGTCGCCCCGGCCTCCACCAAGGGTCTCAAGACCTGCGGGATCACCTCCGAGTCCGCGGCCGGGATGTCCTCGAGCTGCAGGATCCGGTTGGCGGCGGCGGAGCAGGCGGCATCCAAAAGAGAAGCGCCCACGGCGGCTCGCTCCCTGGGAGGCAAGGTGCCCCTGACGGCCCTCCCGGCTCGGGAGAGGCCCGAGAGGCAGGAGGCCACCACCCGCGCAGCGGCCCCGGCCGCTCGCGAGGGGTCGCTGTCGGCCGAGAGGCGGGCGAAGATCCCGCCGGGGAGAGAAGAGGAAGAAGAGTGGTAGATCGAAGGCGGAGGAGGAGGGGATAAAGCGCCCTCGTTGTTGCTGCGCTGGCTGTTCCTGCCCGCGGCGGCGGCGACGGCGGCCGCGGCCGCCCGGCCCGCCAGCGACCGCAACATCCTCCTCTTGCTCCCCGCTTTGTTCCCGGGACTGCTGCTGCTGTTGTTATTCGCATCAGCAGGAACAACGCCTCCTCCGCTGATGCCGAAAAAGTTGGTCGAAATCGTGCTAGAAGAAGAGCAACTGTTGCCGTCGAAGAGCAGGGACAAACTTTCTGCCTCGGCAGCGACCCGCTCGGCCAGCGCCGCGTCGCCTGAGGCCCGCAGCCTGTGAGCTGCGTCCGCCAGGAGCCCCGGGGCCGCCGGCGCCCCCTCCCTCAGCGCCGGAGCGTGCGCGGCCAGGGCCCGAGTGATGGCCCCTGCGACGTGCCTGCAGTCGTTGCGGTGCAAAGCGGCCGGGCCCAATAAAAGTAAGAGGGAGCGCTGAGGGGCGAGGGCGGGAGGCAGGAGCGCGACGAGCTCAGCGGCGTCGGCCGCGCCGCGGGCGAGGGCCTGCGCCGCCGCCGGGTTTTTCCTCCCGCTGCTTCCGTTTCCGCTGCCGCCTCCGATCCCGCGGGCCAGGATCGAGGCCCTCGCGACGGCGTCGGCGACCAGGGCCGCGAGCGCGTCACCTGCCTCGGAGACGGCGAACTCGCCCTCTGCCAGTAAGGGCGCGTCGCTCCCTTCGGGCCCCCAGTCGAGGAGCGGCGGCTGTTGAGAAGTCGTTCCCTTCTCTTCTCCTTCCATTCCGCCGCCTCCGCTCCTGTCCCTCGCCGCCGCGGCGAGCGCAAACCACGCGTCCGCGTCCGGGGACCTGCGCGGCAGAGGGATGCCGGCCTTCCTCCTCGGGGGAGAGAGAGCAGCAGCAGCAGCGGAAGAGATTTTCGCGTTTGTCGTCGTTCCGCTTCCACTTCCGCTCCCGCTTCCTCCCAGCGCCCCGCGCACAAGCAGCGCCCTCGCCGCCTCGACGACTTCAAGCCTCAGGCCCACCAGGTCCCGGTCCGCCACTGCGGCTACGAAGGCGCCGAGGCGCCCCCCGCCGGCGGCGGTGACGTTCGAGGAAGAAGAAGGGGAGGAGCGAGACGGCGAATTCGACGAAGAAGAAGAGGAGGGAGGCGCCAAGCCCGCCGCCTCGGCGGCGGCCTCCAGCCTCAGCGCGGCGCTCCCGATCTCGGCGAAGGCCTCCCGCGCCCGCGTGCCGCCCGGGCCCCTGTCCGCCGCGGCGGGAGACAGCCGCAGCTCGACCTCGGCGGCGGAGGCGCGGGGCCAGCCCGCTGCGCCCACGAGCGACGAGATCGAGAGTCGCGTCGTTTCATCGTTTCCTGCCGTTGCCGCCGTTGCGGCGGGGAGCACGGCCCCGGCGAAGAACCTGATGGCCGCTGCAGCTGCGTCTTCTGGAAGCAAAAGAGAAGAAGAAGAAGGGGAAGAAACAGAAGAACTAGCAACTTTCCTCCACCAAAACCCGTTTTCGTTGCTCGCCTCGACGACCTCGACTCTTTCGGAGAGCCCCAGCCTCAGCAGCGGCAGCAGCAGCTTCGCCGCAAGCACCTCGGACCCGACGGCAGAGGCGCGTCGCCTGAGCAGCTGCGGCGAGGAGACGAGCGCGGAGGCGGAGAGCGCCGAGCGGACGCCCGAGGCGACGGCCGAGATCCCTCCGTCGCAGCCCTTGGGCAGGAAAGAGGGAGCAGAACAGGAAGGGGAAGAGGAAGGAGAACCAGAAGCAGAGGAGCTAGCGATTCCGAGCCCCTGCAGCAGGGCAGAGTCGATGGCCTGCTCCAGCGAGGCGCGGAGCGTCTCCGCCGTCGAGGCGCGGCTGCCGTTGTTGCCCGAAGAAGACGAAGAAGAAGCGGCAGCGGCGGCAACCCGCCGCTCGAAGCTCAAAAGCGCCGCCGCGGCCCCATCGAGGTCCCCGGCGTCGGTCGCCGCGGCGACCCTGTCCGCCGCGGCGTCGGCCACGGCCTCTTCCCTGGCAGCGGCGGCGGCGGCGCGGGCCGCGGCGGCCCTGGAGGAGAGGGCGGCCGCTTCCTTGGCGAGCGCCGCGAGTTTGGCGTCGTCGTCGTCGTCGCCCTTTTTGCTGCTTTCGAGTTTCGCGTCTTCGTCTTCTTCTTCGTCTTCTTCTTCCTCGGTCTCGTCGATCAGCAAGCCTCCCAGAGAAGCGAGCGTCGCGGCGTCGTTGCCGGAGGAGACTCCTTGCTGCTCGTCGTCGTCGCCTTGGCCTTCGCCGTCTTCAAAGTTTTTCAGCGGCGAGTGGCGAGCGTCGTCGTCTCCGCCTTCGCCGCCTTCTCCTCCTCCTGCCGCCGACGCCAGCGCGCTGTAGGCTCTGGCCGTCGCGGCTTCCCTGCGGCAGGCGAGGGCGTCGACGTACTCCTGCAGGACCGAGGGGGAGAAGCCCTGGAAGTTGAGAGAGAGAGGGGAGGTGGTTGAGGAGGTGGAGGAGAAAAGGAGAAGGTTGAGGTCGAAGTTTTTTTCGGGTTTGAGCGCCAATCGAGTCGCCTTTTCGAGTTTCTTATCTTCCTCCATTCTCTTTCTCTCTGTTCCCAACTCTCACCTCGTGCTCCGCACGGTCGGGCACCAGGGCCTCGGCGACGCGCTCTGCGGGCGACGGCGAGGCCATGCGGGGGAAAGAAAGGGAGGAAGGGAGAGACGAAGAAACAGAGGAAGATGGATTGATTCTTCGTTTTTGCGGCGACGATGCCCTCTTTCTCTTGCTCGAGTTTCGACCCTTCTAAGCTCCTCTTTGGCTTCCTTATCGCGCAGGCGATGTCGAGAGAAGACAAGTAAGGCTCCCGAGTGGTCAGGAGGGCTGTGCGAGGAACGGAAGAGGGAGAAAAGCGCGAGTGCTTTTCGTGTGAGTGTGCTTCTTGAGTTTTTTTCCCTTCGATTTGAAATTTTCTGATGAGCGCTTTTCATTTTTTTTGACGAAGAAAAAAACCTCGAATTGAAGAAGCAAGCGCTTTTCCTCTCTACAACAGCAGCGCTTCCCTCGCTCAACAAAAAAACGCCATGCGCTCCCTCTCGAGCTCGGGCGCTTCCACGAGCAGCAGCCGCGCGAGCACGTCCATCGGAGCAACAGTAGGAGGAAGCGGAAGAGGAGCAGCCCTCCATAATCGCCGCCGCCGTCGTCAATTGGTGTCGCCGCCGCTCGTCAACATGTCGAGCTCCCTTCGTCCTGCGAGCACCCGCTGCTGCCGCTGCTCTCCTTGCGAACAGGAGGCACGCTCTGTCGCGTCATCGGCGCTGGCGAAGCGAACTGCTCCTTGGAGCTCTGGAGGCGCGGCGCGACACTCGCGATTGATGGCGCGACGGGCGGCTAGCTCGTTCGCCTCCGACGGCTCTTCTTCGTCGACCTCCTCTTTTCCTTCTTCCTCGCTTTCCTCCTTCTCCACCTCCACCCCCGACTCCGACGACCCGGACGCCTACGACGTCGTCGTCGTCGGCGCCGGCCACGCGGGCATCGAGGCCGCGCTCGCCTCGGCGCGCCTCGGGGCCAGGACCCTGTTGCTCACTCTGACGCTCGACAAGATTGGCTGGCAGCCGTGCAACCCTGCCGTCGGCGGCCCGGCGAAATCCCAACTGGTCCACGAGGTCGACGCGATGGGAGGGGCGATCGGCTTCCTGGCCGACGCCACGGCCTTGCAGAAGCGTGTCTTGAACCGCAGTAAAGGCCCCGCTGTCTGGGCCCTGAGGGCGCAGACGGACAAAACCAAGTACGCGCTCGCCGCCCGGAGGATCCTGGAGGAGCAGGAGAATTTAGATATTCGCGAAGGGATGGTAGTCGAGGTCGAGGTCGACAACGACGTCCGCGATGAGGTTAACATTGGAAGCTCTGAAAAACGCAACAAGATGAGGATCAAGGCCGTGGTGACGCACTTTGGGATGCGCTACCCCTGCCGCGCCGCGGTGCTGACGACCGGCACATTCGGCAACGGCAGGATCTGGGTCGGGAGGCACTCTTTGCCCGCCGGTCGAGCCGGGGAGGCCCCGGCCCACGGCCTGACGGAGGCTCTCGCTGCTTTGGGCTTCGAGACGGGGCGGCTGAAGACGGGAACACCGGCCAGGGTCGACGCGAGGACGGTCGATTTCTCGAATCTCGAACCCCAGTACGGCGACCGCGACCCGGGCTTCTTCTGCGCCGACAAGACCAAAAGGAAAGCGGCGGCCTCTCTGGCCCCTCGGCCGGTCCCCTGCCACCTGACCCGGACGACAGCGGCCACGCACGAGCTCATCCGGGCAAACTTGGAGGAGAGCCCGGTCTACGGAGGGTGGGTCGACGCGAAAGGACCGCGCTACTGCCCTTCCATAGAAGACAAGGTGGTCCGTTTCGCCGACAAGGAGTCGCACCAGATTTTTTTAGAGCCGGAGGGCGCTGATTCGCCGGAGCTCTACGTGCAGGGTTTTTCCACGGGTCTGCCCGAGAGGCTGCAGCTGGCGATGCTGAGGACTCTGCCCGGGTTGGAGACGGTCAGGTAAGAGGAAGAGGGATTTTTTTTTTCCCAGAGGTCGAGGTCGACAAGAAAAAAAAGCTCACTTTTTCTTTCTTTCTCTCTCCTCCCAAAACCCACCACCACCACCAAAAACAAACAACAGGATGGTCCGCAGCGCCTACGCGGTAGAGTACGACTACGTCCCCTCCCGCGGCCAGCTCTCCCACTCTCTGGAAGCTCGGTCGGTTTCGGGCCTGTTTCTGGCGGGCCAGCTCAACGGTACGACTGGCTACGAGGAGGCCGCGGCGCAGGGGCTGCTCGCCGGCGCCAACGCCGCGAAAGTCGCCGGGGGGGCAGAGACCTTTGAATTACCGAGAGAGTCGAGCTACCTGGGCACGATGGTCGACGATCTGGTCACGCTCGACCTCCGGGAACCTTACAGGGTCCTGACCTCCCGATCGGAGCACCGGCTGCTGCTCCGTTCCGACAACGCAGGGGACAGGCTGACCCCTCTGGCGGCCTCTTTGGGGCTGGTCGACGCGCGCAGGGCCGGAGAGCACGCGAGGCGCAGCGAAAGGGTGGCGAGGGACGTGGAGCGGCTTCGTGGCACGAAGGTGAAGGTCGGCGACGCCGTCGCGGTCGCGGCGGCCGAGGCGAGCTCGCAGGGTTTGCCAGACCCCTCGGTCGCTCTCACGCTCGCCGATCTGCTCAAGAGGCCGCACGTGCACTACCAGCTGCTGGTGGAGCACGGGCACGGGCCCGAAAGAGAGGGAGAAGGAGAAGAGGGAGAAGGAGAGGTAGGAGAAGGAGAAAGCTTAACGGAGCCCGACGAGCTCGAGGCGGCCGAGATCTTGCTGAAATACGAAGGCTTCATAGCCAGAGCGGCCAAGCAGGCGGCCTCCGAGGCCTCCAGGCACGGCAGGCTGATCCCGGAGGGCCTGGATTTCTCTACTGTTTCAACCCTATGTCTAGAAGCCAGGGAGAAGCTGGGGAAAGTCAGGCCCAAGGACGTCGGGCAGGCGAGCCGGGTCGCCGGCGTGAGCCCCGCCGACATTTCCGCTCTGCTCGTCTTCCTGGAGACGAGGGCTCGAAAGGGTAGGATGATGGAAGCAGCAGTCAATAATTCTGAATCGTCATCCGTTTCCTTCTCGCCGCCTTCTGCGAGGCAGCTTCGGGAGAAGAGGGTCGAGGAGGCGCTGCTGGCGGCCGGGGAAAAGTAGAAGTGGAGAGAGGAGGAAGAGGAGGTTGTGTGTGCAAACGAAAAAAAAAAAACGAAAGAAAGTTCATAAAATCTCGATCTCCTTTTCTTCGCTCGTCCGATGTCGCGCTCCTCCAAGGCGGAGCGGTACATCGCGGAGGCCCTGCGCTGGAGGGGCAGCGGAGGAGGGTCTCCTTCGGCGTATGGCGGTGCTGGAGTGGCGAACCGGCGTGCGGGGGGAGCTGGAGCAGCAGCGGCGATGCGAGTAGCGCCGGCGGCGGCGGCGCCGGCGGCGCCGGCGAATCCCTCCTCGACGACGCCCTTTTCGCAGTTGCCGCCGCCGCAGCACGAGTGGCTCAAGCCGCCGCCGCTCCGCAGCAGCAGCGCCGCGTGGCCCTGGTTGACGTCGAACCCATCGTCATCGCGGACTAGAGCAGCTCCCGTCTCGCCTCGGCGAGTCGGCGAGGAAGGGGGGCCCTCGTTCGCGGCCTCGCCCGTCGTCCGGCAGCTGCAGGAAAAGGCCAAGAGCAAGAAGAAGCAAAGGGCAACGTCGGCGGCGGGGAAGAAAGGAGGAGAAGCTTCTTCTCTCCCCGCTGCCTTCTCTGTCCCCGCCGCCGAAGATGAAGTCGAAGAATCACGAACGACGGAAGACGACGACGACGAAGAAGAATCGATCCGCGCGGCCTGGAAGGAGAAGCGTAAGGCGGCGCTGCTGCGGCAGCGGCAGCTCTCTTCGAGTTCTTCAACTCCAACTCCTCGCCTTACTCCTCGCCCTTCTTCGCCGTCTTCCTCTTCGTCTTCCCCCGCAGCAGCAGCGGCAGCCGCCATCGCCGCGGGCTCCTCGCCGCCGCCCCCCTACATGCTTTCTTCCCTGATAATCTCCGCCCCGACCCCGCGCGAAGCCAGGGAGCTCCTTTGCCTGTCGCTGGCGGCCGGGGCGAGGCCCGACGGCAGGCATTTCACGCTCGTCGCGTCGAGGCTGGCGGCCGCGGGGGACGCCGAGGGCGTGCGAGCGGTGTCGCGCGACGCGGCCGCCGCGGGCTTACCAAGGGCGCCGCACTGGGAGGCGGCGGAGGTGCGGGCTCATGCGCAGCGCGGGGACTTCAGGGCCGCGTGGGAGAAGCTGGCGGGGCTGCTCGACGAGGCGAGGAGGCTCTCTCGCGAAGTTTCGAGTTCGAATTCTTCGAGTTCGAATTCTTCGAGTTTGAATTCTTCGAATTCTTCTTCTTCCTCTTTCCCCTCCGCCGCGGCCACGGCCGCCGCCGCCCTGGCCGCCTCGGAATCCGTCGACGACCCGGCCTCTCATTTCTTACTGTACCCTCCCCTGCGTGTTTCTTCTTCGGGGGCGGCCTCGGCGGCGGACCACGGCGCGCGGGCGCTCGTCGTCGCGCTGGGCGCCGCGGGCCACGCGGCGGCCGCTTCTCGCGTCGTCTCCCGCCTCGCCTCGGCCGGCGTCGCGCCGTCGGCGGCGACCTACGGTGCCTTGGCCGGGGCGCACGCCGACTCCGGTGACGGAGAGCGGGCCGAGGCCGCGGCGAGGGCGGCTGACGTGGCGGAGGCGTTCCCGGGGGCGAGAGGGGGCGCGAGCTTTCCTCCGGCGGCGGCGGCGGCGTCGGCCGTCGAAAAGAGCAATAACGAAGACTTTGCCGAGACCTCTTCTCCTTTTTCGTCTTCGTCTTCGTCTTCGCCTCCTCCTCCGGCGGTCAACGGCATCGCCCTCCGCCACGTCCTCCGCGCCTGGAGCCGTGCCGGAAGGCCCGCTGCCGCGGCCGCCGCACTGGCCGCCGCTTCCCGCGCCGAGGCGGAGGCCGCCGAACTCGCCGCTGAAAAGACGACGACGACGACAAGGTCCAGAAAGCAGCCCAAGCTCCTCGCCACCTCGCGTCTCGGCCCCCGCAAGGACGACCCCCCCTCCTCCTCCTCCTCCTCCCCCCGCGTCGTCTCCGTCCTCGTCGACGAGGCCGCCTACGCCGACCTCATCGCGGCGCACGGCAGGGCCGGGGACCTGGCCGGAGCGGTGAAGGCCTTGGAGCTAGCGAAAGCAAACGGCGTCTCCCCCGGAGCGAGGTGCTTCTCCCGCCTCATCGACGCTCATGGCGTCGTCGGGGACTTCCCGGGAGCAGCAGCAGTCTTGGATGAGGCCCTGGCTTCGCTGTCGTCGCCCCCGGCAGCGAGAAAAAGGCCCCCTCCGGACGCACAGCTGTTCGCGTCGCTGATGAAGTGGGTGGCGGTGGCTGGGGACTCGGAAAGAGCGGAGCAGACTATGGAGCTCGCGAGGAGGAGCCTGGCAGGCAGCAGCAGCAGCAGCAGCGTGGAGGAGGACGACGACGGCGATGGCACCGAAGAAGAGGGGCAGCAAGGGGGGGACCTGAAGAAGAGGGCAGCGGACGGGAGGAGGGCGAGGGGCAGGGGGAGAGGGCTGTCGTCGGAAGCGGCGGCGGTTGGAGACGAGACCGCCGACATCGTCCTGTCCAAGCTCTTCGCCGAGACCCTCTTCCAGTCTTGGTGGCAACATGATCAGAGCATGAAGAGGAAGAGGAAAACGACGAGCTCTTCTTCCTCTTCTTCGGAAAAGCTGGCCGCGGCGCTGGAGGCGTGGAGAGAGCTGCTGCTCTCGTCGCCGCTGCCGTCGCCGCTTCCTTCGTCTTCGTCTTTGTCGTCGTCTTCGTCATTCAACAACAACGGCGACAACGAAACCTCTTCTTCTTCTTCACCTCTCCCTGCTTCCTTCTCGCTCGACCTCCACTCCTTCAACCACTGGTCGGCGCAGCTCGCCCTGCTGGACGCGCTCAAGAAGCTGCTGGATTCCCTCCCTGCGGTTGCCGTTGCTGCCGCAGGGAAAAAGGAGACGGAGGGACAAAACTCTTCCAACTTTTTCCCCGATCTTTTGGTCATCACCGGCCGCGGCAACCGCTCCAAGGACCGAGGCGCCCCTCCCGTCAGGCGAGCGGCCCTCTCCCTCCTGCACAGCCTGGGATGCCCCGCGGCGCTGGTCAAGGGAAACGACGGCTGCGTCGTCGTCAAGGGGAGCGCCTTGGCGGAGCTTTTTACTCGGGAGAGGGCGAGCGGGAGGAGCTTTGGCGTCGAGGAGCACTCTCGCGATTTGGTCGGGCTCGACTTCCACAGGGAGGTCTCGCTGGCGAACCGGCTTTAAAGTTTTAGGAAACAGAGAGCGGCGATTGTAAAATAACTTTAGAAAAATAGAGATCAATTTTAGGAAAAGCAGTTTCATTTTTTTTCTCGGTCGAAAAACAAAAACAAAAAAAATCAACTCCGCATCTTTTTCCCTCCGCCCCCGCCCTTCATCCCCTTGCGCTTGTAGAGGTCAGCGCTCCCATCTCCTCCTCCCCCGTGATGACTGCTCTTGTTGTTCTTGTTCTTTTCCCTGTCCATCTTCTTGCTGCTGGCGTTCCTGGCGGCGGCGGCGAGCCCCTCTGCCGTCGCCGGGGCGGAGAGCAGCGTGCCGCGGCAGAGCACACCAGAAGCAACCGCCGCCGCCTCGGCCTCGGCGACAACCTCTTCGCCGACGGCGAACGCCGCCAGGTCCTCCCCCTCCAGCTCCGCGGCGAGGGCGGCAGCCGCTGCTTTGGAGGCGCGTCTGGCTTCCTCGTCGAGCTCAGCGTCCAGGGACTCGAGCGAGGCGGAGCTGACGCCGAGGGTTTTCGAGGAAGTCTTACCTCCTTCTTTTGCCGCCACGGCGGCAGAGGACTTGGGCCTCGGCGGCAGCTCCGCGGCGTCGGCCGCAGCGGCGGCCAGCGCCCGCAGGTGCGCGTGCAGCCTCCTCGACGCCTTGGAGAACAGCGCCATGCACTGCTGCAGCGGCAAACCCAGCGCGCTTGCTGCTTCCTCGGCGCTCGAGCGCTGCAAACCTAACGAGACCAAAAGAGCAGCCTGCGCCGCCGAGAGCGTCACCGGCAGGCGCCCCGAGCACCAGGCGGCCGCCAGCGGGGGCACCAGGTCGGAGACCGCGTTGCCGTCGACGAGGGAGGAGGCGTGCGCGGCGAGCCTGGAGAGGTCGTGCGGCGTCAGCGGCGTCCCGTCGGCGTGGGCAACTGGCAGAGGGTAAGAGCGAGAAGAAGAAGAGGAAACATTCGCGTTGCTCTTGCTTTCCTTCTTGTTCTTCCTCGCGGCCTTTTCCTCCTCTTCCTCGTCCTCCCTCTTCTTCCTCGCCGCGGCTCTGGCGGCCCTGGCCACGGCCTCCTCGGCCTCGGCCTCGCTGAACGCCAGCCTCGGAGCGAGCAAGCCCAGGGCCAGACCGGGAGGCAGCTTCCTCAGCAGGGCGCCGCCGAGTAAAGCCGAAAGCCTGCACCTGAAGTCTCTCACAAAGGGAGCGATCCACCCTTTTTCGGGCGCGTCTCCTGCTTCAGGCCCCGGTCCTCTCGTGAGAGGCCTCAGCAGGATCGCGGTGTGCTCCCCAGTGGTCGGCGTCGGGGTCTGCCTCAGGTAGAGAGGTAAGAAGCCGGACCGGGACCAGAAGGAGTGGAGCTCCGGGGTGAGGCCAAAGGCGGCGCCGACCCAGTGAAGGGGCTCCGGCCTGCAGTCGCGCAGGGGGGTGAGCAGAGGCGGCAGCTCCGTGGTGCGTGCCCTGAGGCGCTCGGTGTGGAGGAGGTCAACGGCGGAAGAAGATTCGTCGTTGCGGGCCTTGGCCGGCGTCGGCGGCGCGGAAGCGTCACTGCCGACCTTTCTCGACTTCGACTTCGACTTCTTCTTCTCCTTCCCTTCCTCCTCCTCCTCTTCCTCGTCACTGCTCGACCCCCCGAGCTCCTGCACCTTGCCCTCGTAGAACGCCACCAGCGCCTCCAGCGCGGCCCTGCCGTAACCGCACCTCTGTAAATCCGGGTGAACCGCGACGCGCACCACCCTCGCCCCGGAAAGCCGGGGAAGCTCCGCGTCGCGGAACTGGGCCCCGAGAGTCCAGGGGATCAGGTCGCCTCCGGGGGCGTGCCCGTGCGCCAGAGCCGCCCTGGCGGCGTCGCGGGCGATGCCTCCTTCCAAGGCCACTTGGATCACGGCCAGAACGTCCGGCATCGCGTTTGCAGCCTCGTCGGCGGGAGGGCCCAAGAGCGCAAACAGGCGGTGCGCCGGGGCGTCCGCCAACAACAGGAGGTCGTCCGGCGAGTTCTTGTAGTGCGATGCGGCAAGCAGGGCGACGCAGCGCTGCAAGAAAGCCTCGGCGGCTGCGTGGCCCGAGAACAGGGTGTCTCGGTCGACTGAGTAAAGAGAACAGGCTGCCGGGGGAGGAAGCCTCTTGGGAGGAGGGGGCACCGAGCCCGGTGCATCGAGGCAGAGGCAGGAATGGAGCCAGCTTTCGATGGCGTCCCCGGGGGCGTAGCGGATCGGGGTGGTGAGGGTGATCTCGCGGAAGGTGCGCGGGAGGAGCGAAGAAGAAGAGGTTGTTGTTCCGTCGCCGCCGCCGCCGTTCGCGCTCGCGCCGCCACTTCCCAACTTTGCCCCCGCCGCCCGCAGCTGCGACAGCAGCTTCAGCGACAGCGACCTCCCGGTCCCCTCGTACCCCGTCACGGTCGAGCACAGGAACACCAGGTAAGGCCCGAGAAGAGCCTTGACCATCGGCAGCGGGATCGCGGCGGCCTCGTCGATGACCAGCAGCTCCGCCGTCGAGCCCGCGACGCGCTCTGCGTGCTGAGGTAAAACGAACTGGACGGTCTGCCGGTGCGAGCGGTAGACATTCAACCTCACCACCGCCTTCGCCAGGGCAGGGTCCGTGGCCTGGACGACGTCAAAGTCGAGGTGCTCCTTGAAGCCCAACTTGGTGAGCCCACGGGCGGCGAACTCGAACAAGGTGCGGGTGTTTTCGGGCGAGGGGGCCGTCACGAAAATGTTGCTGTAGCCCAAGGCCAGGGCTCCCGCGATCCCCAGTCCCAAGGCCGCCGACTTGCCACGCCCGCGGCCTGCCGTCAGGGCCACGGTCGACCGTAGGCCCTTCTCCGAGGCCGCGTCCAGGAAAGTCACCAGGGCGCGGGCCTGGTCCAGGGTGGCACAAGAAGACGAAAGCGCTCCGGCGGGCTGCGCGTCGGCGAGCGAGCGCACCAGGTCGTCGAGCTCCGGGTCAGAATTCTGGTTCCCGATCCCGCGGGGCACGAATTCGGAATTGGAGTCGCCAGAGCTCATCATCATCGAGGCGGCATGCGAGGAGGTCGGGAGCACGTTGAGCTCGTCGTCGACTATGAGTGCGTTGGAGCACTTCGCCAGAGAGAGCACCAGCCGCTCGTTGAAGCGCGGCACGACTTCCCCGCAAAAAGAATCTTTGTTCCCTCCATTTACTCCCGCTGCTGCCGTACCAGACGGCCTCAGCCTCGAGTGCACGTCCATCGTCAGTGTGTACAGCTGCGTGAGCGACTCCATGTTCGACAGCAGCAGAATCACCAGCCCGCCTCCCTCGACAGTCTCGACCGAGCGCGCGAGCAGGGAAGGGGTCAGAGCCTCAAAGTCCTGAAGCACCAGGCAGCCCACTGTCCTCCCCAAGACACGGTGCGAGTCGGCATAGTGGCAGTAGCGGATGTCCGTGGAGGCCACGAACAGCGAGAACGGGTCCTCGGCTTCTGGATCTAACAAGCCTCGCGCAGCCTGCTTCTGCAGCTGCCTCGCGCGCTTCTTGCGGTGGCTGCTTAGGGATAACTCCTTCTTGTAGCACCACAGCACGGAGGGGCGGGCGCGGACTAAGGTTTTCGAAAGCAGGTAGTGAAGGTTGACGACCTGTGAAGGGTTTTGGTTGGTTGGGTTGAGGGTTTTTGGAAGGGGGAGGAGTGGCGGCGGTGAGAGGCGGGGTTGAGGTCGAGAGGCTAGGCGCCGCCGCCTGATGCTGCTGCCGCCGCTCGCTATGAGTTAAGAAAGAGCTGAGGCATCGCTCTCCCTCTCTCTCCTTCTCTTTCTTCCTCTTCTTTCTCTCACTCACCTGGTCCCTGGCCTTGTCGCCCACGATCACGAACAGCGAGCGCTGCCTGGTCGCGACGCCGCGCTCGACGAGGGCGCGGACCTGTTTTGTTGATTTGAGAGTGGAGAAGAAGAGGGAAGGTGAGAGAGGCATTCGTGTCGAACAAGAGCCGTCGCCGACGACGACGTTTCCTCGGTGCTTGACACTTTTTCCAGCGCGGCGTCGCCCTGTTCAACCTCTCTTCGGTCCGATTCTTCGCTTCAGAGCGAGAAGAGATCAGATAGATTGCAGCTAGTCTTCAAAACAAAGTAGCTCTCCCCCCCTCAATACAAGCGTACCCTCGAATCGACTTTCTTGCGCATTGGAAAGTTCAAAGGACGGATGCGGCGGCGGCGGCAGAGGCGGCGGCGTTGCCTTTTTTTGAGAGCAGATCGAGTCGCTTTTTCTTTCTTTGGAGTTGCCTGTGCTGCTTCCCTGTCGCTAGATGTGGAGATGAGACCTGTAGCTCTATCCTAGCTCAAAAAGCAAAGGAGAAAAAGGGCGCGCGCAGAGGTACAGGAGCCGGGCGCTTTGCTCGGATTGAAAAAAGAGTGTTTTTTTTTCCACTCAAGACGAATGTTTCACTCGCCGTTTTTTTTCTTTTGCTTCCCGAAGAGGAACCTCTTCTTCTTCCTTTCTCTCTTTCTCCTTCTTCCTTCCTCCCTCAGCAAGAACAATGGCCGCCCCGTCGTCTTCGACGGCGGAGGCGGCCACGAGCACTTCGGGATTATCGAACAGCAGCAGCGCCTCGGAGGAGCGCGCGAGGAACCAGCGGACGCTGTCAGTGTCGTCCATTGCCAAGTCACTGCTCGCCGGCGGCATTGCCGGAGGAGTGTGAGTTTTTTGGTTTTGCGCTGGGGAACGCGGAGGTTTTTCTCCAAAGCAAACTAGTCGAGCGGCACGTTGCTTTTGCGTGCTAGCTTCTGGATGTGTTGGATTACGCAGAAACGTCCTCATCAAAGCGGAACCGCGTGCCCTTTTTTTGAGATAAAAGAAAGCCAATCATCGAATCGGCTTGACGACGATGCCCCCTTTAAAAGAAAAAAGCGTCGAACAAATTCCTCCCTTTTATGCCTCGCATTCCACGCCTTCTGCTCCTCGGATCGCTAGCTTTCTAGTACCTAGCGACGCGAGACGTCTTGTTCTCTGCGCGATCTATTTTAGAAATTTAAGACAAGGACCTTTGAGCGTCGAGAAAGCGAGGTGAAAAGAGGAAGAACAACAAGAACATGAAGGAATCCGGGGCCGCCTCTCACCTCTTTTTCGTGCCGCCCTTTTCCTTGCTTCAAAAAAAAAAAAAAAAAACCCCACCCCCCCTACAAAAAACAAAAAGACAACCACAAAACCGGGGCACTACTGGAGCGCCTGAAGATAAGGGCGCAGA
>Ga0114918_10002586_pt1 | contig 16173 bp, 17 predicted proteins | sample LantaG_FD_87015 | JGI IMG/M metagenome (GOLD analysis project Ga0114918, IMG submission 87015) | Deep subsurface microbial communities from Baltic Sea to uncover new lineages of life (NeLLi) - Landsort_02402 metaG | ecosystem: Environmental > Aquatic > Marine > Oceanic > Sediment | place...
CATTACCATCTGAATGGGATTGCCCTTTGGTGTGAAGCCCTTATAGGTATTTGCCGTTTTATTGAAATAGCCGACATATTGGACATTCTTGCCATCAAGATTGGTGCGATATGTAGCCTTATTTGCCTTAAAGGTAACATTGGCATCTAGCGCCGTGCTATTAGACAGCGGCTTATATGCCCATCCATTATTGGTTACATCTGGGTCGGCAGCGAGGCAATAGCAAAGCCAGTTCCACGCCACGTTTTGACCAGCGACATTATGGTACATCAAGTACATTTGGTCGGCAGCCTGTAGCTTTAGTACAGAGCCGGTGTCTGCGTCAACAGGGGCTACGATAGATGCGGCGGGGTCGTATGCCGAGTTGTAAATTGCGGCAGTATCTTCCTGCGCGGCAAATAGCTTATTCTGTGTTACAGCAAACTTATATCCAGATGTGGTGTCTGTAGAACCAGTGGTAATATTTTCCTGCATCAAATACCCGTCAGTACAATATGCGAAGCCATACCATGACTCATTTTCTAACAGAATTGCGTCAAGCGCAGCCTTTGGACTCGCATCACCAAGTCGCCAATGGCCCAATGCAATTACATTCGGTGACTGCGGCTGATTCATACCATTCTGAATCTCGGAAATGGTATCGGCGTGCAACTCAGTGGTATAATCTTCAACATCCCCAGGTTGTGCAAATTCTGCGTATCTGGCACCGGCGAAACCTAATGTAAGGTAGCCATCGGCAGCGGTATTGTCTGTGAATGCTTCCGTTACAACGATGTCACTGTATGTGTCTGGAGCGCCAGCGCCACCGGCAGTTACGCTTACAATGGTATATGTTCCATTATTAGCGCCGCTAGCGCCAGTCGCACCATATACAGTCACCGTATCACCTGCCGACAGTTCCGATTCGAGATCACCGGAGACTCTAAAGGTGCTAGTCCCAGGCGTAGATGTCATAATGCCGTAATCAGCCTTGGTCAGTACCACATAGCCGTCGGCTACCGCAGATGCTACAGTAGCAAAGGTTATCACAGTAGATGGTGATCCATAGACAGCGCTTACAGTTGTCAGCACACCGTCGTTGCCGGTTGATCCAACAACTCGTACAGCAACGCCCGCCTTATTAAATTTCGCTGCATAATCACCAGTAACAGTTAAAGTACCCGCTGAACCGGCAGACGCGGCAGTGATTTCAAGCACCTCGTCAATAAACCAAGTCAACATCATCGGCTTAGAAAAGTTTACAGTGTTACCCTGACGGCCACGAAGCAACCGTGTATTGACAACCACATTAGGGTCAAGCATTCCACCCATAATTTCGTTCCTCTCGTAAAAAGTTTTAGACTTTAATCAGTCTCTATTTCAGTGGTTAAAACCATCTCTGTTAGTGCATCCTGAGACACGCTATCAACGGTGGTGTAAGTGATTTCATATGTAGCGTTATAGCGAGAGAGCCATTGGTTTCTGTCGCCAATTGTGACGTTTTGAATCGCGCTATCGCCAATAATTTTTATTCCATTTGCTTCATTAAACTCCACAATCTTCCCAAGTCGATAATATTGTGACAATTTTACCATGGCAGCATGTGCGGATCTTGTAGATTCGCCATTTGCCGTAACTGAAAATGTCGCATAATGTACTTGTTCGTGAAAATCTTTTATCTCGCTAGTGTCAGGATCAATACCAGTTCCGCGCCAACCCATCCCATAACCCGTGTCTGATATAGGGGTTATGGTAACAAATAACGGTCCGGGTGATGGTGCTGGCTGCTCTGCATAGTACACATTTTCAGGTAATGTGAACCCACCTGTCTGCATCGCAAGGGATACATAACGCCAAAATGCGTGTTCTTGCGGTGTGGGCTTGAAATATGCGGTAGTTGTCATGTAACAGTTACTCCGTCATAATTTTCATTTATCTCAGTAAGCATATAACGCCAATTGTATGTGGCAGCAGATGGGATTCGCCCGTCCGTGGACCCAAATAACTCGCGGTCCACGACTTCGAGAAGAATCGTTCCACCGCTTTTTAGTGTCCCAATAATCCTGTCAGCCTTTTGAGTAGACCCATACTCTACACCAGGGAAAAACAGTTCATCACGACTGAGAAATTGCCATGTAGCGTTAGAGCTTTTTTGGCCCTGTGTCCTAAACTCCAACTGACGCGCAGTAAGTTGCTGCAAAAGGCCATATGTGCCATTTTCTGTAGAGGTTGTATTAGCGATGTAAACGCCGCTAGAATACCCGCCGCTATCCCTGACAAGAGTGTAGCCGTTTCTCAACACCATCAGCATAAGTTTATTCTTTTCTATTTTTCACAACTCTTACAGAGTTATACATAGCTTTTGTATCGATTAGCCGATGCTCTTTGATCGACTTTCTTATATTTCTACGAACGACCTTGCCTATTTTATCAAGCAGCCTATTAACTGTTGTCTTGCCGTCTTGGACATCCTTTACGCCCTGAACGATAAGGTCATTGACCTCTTTTTCGGCCATCATGACGCCTATTTGGAACCAGTGCCAGCCGGGGTGCATACCGCCGCCGAACTCGTGTATACCTGCGTATCTTGCGATAAGTGTTTTTTCATCCCCTGGCCTTACTGAACCAGAAGCGAACTCGCCCTTTTTAGAGCCTTCAAATATCCCAATTTCAACGCTTTTATTCTTAAACTGTTTCATCCCGCGAGTCATCTCGTCCCACTTGAAGCGGTTGTCGATTACTACGGATTTAGACCCAGCCATTGTCTATTCGTTTATCGTTGTCGGCGCAGTAACAAACGGCCCAGGATCAAGCCTATACTGGTCAAGAAAAACAATATCCTCGACATCTAAAAATGGCCTATTTCTTTCAAAATACTCCATAGTCACCTCGCCAGCCTTATCTTTCTTTATATCTGACAGCCTTTTCACGAACCACTTTGACACGAATATCACTATCCACGAAACAACCGTATTCGGGATGTCTAGTTCGATACCATCTGAATCCTCAAACGGATTGTTTAGATAATTATCAGCCATTTCTTTCGCGGCAGTTATAACATAGTCTGTAGCTAGCGTTTGGGCACCAGCCTGAATATCGTGGTCAATCCACGCCTCTACCATCTCAAGAATGAAATCATTGGATGGGGCACGGTCGTATACTGCTGTTGTCATTCTTTGATTCTCCATGCAGTTATGTGGCTGCCGCGTCCCACAGAGCCATCATTATAAGTCAGTGTGTGGGTGTCCATGCCAAGTTTATTATAAAAATCAGGATACGGTGCCCACTGATGTACCTCAAACTCATTCCCGTATGCTGCGCCCTGCTCATACATGCCGCAAGGCGATCCAAGCAATACGACGGTTGCCATATCCATCATTTTCGATATGATAACGGCTGCATCGTTCTCTTTTAAGTGTTCCGGCCCGTGCCACCATACTATCGCGTCATAAGAAACGCATAACTCAATGTGGCTCTCGATCGTGTCATTTATGATATTGCAGTCCGCCCATACGTTCTGTAGGCTATCGCAATTCTTTTTGAATGCTTCTACTATCGTAATTTCGCAACCAAGACCGCGAAGTTCTTCAAGTAAAAACCCGCCACGGTCACGCTTTGCGCCGACATATAAAACGCTTTTACACTTAGCAAGATGTGGGATTACCGACTTAATCGTTTCCCATCTACCGGCATATGGCTTATCTATCTTAGTGGTCGTATTATTCATTCTTCCTTACGCGCCCAGCATCAACAGCGAATCTTTCCTCATAATTTCTTTTTGCACCTGTGTCATAATTCCAAGACCCAACTGCGGACATCGCCACATCTTTTGTTGTTTTTTCAAAAAACGGCTTTGCCAATCTGCCCTTCACAAAAGACTCTATATTACAAATAAATGCAGCGGGATTGCCGCCCCAAACCTCACCGTCAGGTATCCTAGCCCCAGGGATCACCACACTTCCGGCGCGAATAACGCAATCGCTTCCTATAACTACATCATACATTATTAGTGTGTTCGCACCAACTGCCACCCAATCACCTATCTCTATCTTGCCGTTTGTTGAAACCCCAGTAATCTTTGATGTGGCTGAGTCATGTGTTAAAAACCTCACAACAGATAGCGTGGAATGCGACCCAACACTTAAGAGAAAGGGGTAGAATTTATCAAATGTGCAATCAATAAAATCAGTGTTTTCGCCATAGGCTACGCCATCTGGCGGTATTTGGGATGCCATAACTACACCGCGTATACCTTCCACGGCCAATTGGCTTTTACGACGTCTGTTTGGATCAGATTCGTGTTCAGCCTTGACCCCTCAATGCCCTTGTGTGAGTGGTTATAAATGCTGGTTTCATAATGTTGCAAATCCCTTAACCACTTAGCATCGTGAGCCAAACAAATAAAGGGTACTTGTTGAACCTGCCCCTGCTCTGCTAGCCATGTGTCAGCCATGTTTGGATGCCTGAACTGGTGTCTTTTTATATCCATTGTCGATGAGTGAAACCCACACACACCGGTCCCCAAAACATGAACGCCAACATCCGACGGGTTCTCTTCACCAAATTTATAGCTAACCCTTGACTTTATGAAGTTTTCAAAATTATCCTTAAATACAGACGCATGAAAACCAACAACCGCCCTATGTCTGTATTTTTTGATGCCACTGACAATCGTATCAACATAGTCAGGTGGATAAACAATATCATCGTCACATGTCAGATAGTATCCTTCGCAAGCGTCTATCCAGAAGAACTTACCTGCGTCTCCCATGTCGCCATAATCACTACTGGTGACATAGGTGATTTTTGAATGATTCAGACACTCTGGTACATGGTCAAAACCATTAAGATACACACAGAGCCTGTCAACCTGATCGATAAGGCTTTTTACCACCTGCGGCAAGGATGCTTCACGGCTTGGTATGGCGGCCATACATGCTGTTATATCACGAGAAAGCAGTTTGCCAGAAATGTTGATGTTTTTGGCACACTCGGCCACAATTTTTGGCGGCAATTCTTCGCCGGAATCCCACTGCTTTTCCCATGCATTTGTCTGCCGGTAATAGCCATCCCTTTTTAGCGATCGCTCTGATGCAATACAAGACCACTTTTCTGTTTTCGTAAGTTGTGACTCGTGCTGGCGGTATAAATATAAGCACTCACCAACAATTGCCGATTTTATTCCGACTGCACTGTAACGCCTGTTTATTTCATCATCTGCGGCGCATGACCATGGCCTATACCCGCCAAGTCTGTCCATTACAGAACGCCTAAACACCCTAACACCCTGCGGTGCACACCGTATAGAATCAATGTGCTTCAGGTTTTCATCAACCTTGGAATGCCAAGTCCCAACAACGCCAACATCTATACTATCATCGAGAATTGTGAGCATCTTTAATAGTGCGGTCTGCATTAAAAAGTCATCGGCATCCATACGAAAAATTGCATCACCCTTTGAATGGGCAATCAGGGTGTTGGCGGCAACATAGGTGCCGACATTCTCTTTAATTTCAACAACACCGACACGCATATCATGAATGTTTTTTGCAACTGCGAGGCTTTCTTTACATCCATCGGATGCGATAAGGATCTCCATGCGCCAATTGTCTGGTAATTCTTGGCACAACACAGAATCAACTGCCTGCCGCAGCCACTTCCTGGCCTTGTATGCAGAAATAATTACAGACAGCAGTTGCTTTTTCTTTGGCGTAGTAGGCTGGGCTATGGTGGTGCAAATTTGCGGTGTAGTGGGTGTGCGCTTTGCGCTATTACTGACCGCCATTTTACTGATATCAACAAAATAGTCAGCCTGCTTTTCGCCGAATCTAGCAGCGTTGGCCTTAGCCTTATCGCTAATGCTGGTGTATACAGCCTTGTCCTGTAGCAGGTCAAGTGATATGGCGAAGTTATCTGTTTTTCGCCGTGCAAACAATGCCCCGTCACCAAGAGACTCGTGCATGTTCGGAAGATCAGTCGCAATAACAGGTATACCGTTATACTGCGCCTCAACACCAATCATCCCAAAGGATTCTGATTTTGATGGCATAAGTAATATGCTGACATCTTTTAACAAATTGCCAATATTATCACTATTGCTGACGATACGAACATTTTTAAGTTCGCCACTAACAACCTGGTTGCCATATCGACCAGTAATACCCATAAAACTTAGTGCGGGGTACTTTCTGGCCAGCCCATAAAACACGTCAGCGCCCTTGGCATTACTCATATTTACCAGAGCGATATGTTTTCCTGTCGAATTGGAACCAGAGCCGACTCTATCAACATCAATAATTGGGTGAATTACAAATCCGTTTGGCTTAGTATACCCACACTGACGCTGTAGTGTTTTAGAGTTAAAGACCACCATGTCCGGTCTGTCATTGCATGTACTTGAAAAATTATGCCACCCATCAGTAGAGTGTATAATAAGAACTGAAGTAGCACCGATTCGCTTAGCATTAACAATAGCGTCTTTTTCAGTACGCCATTGTCCACAGACCACGTCCGGATGCCACTCATCAATGCGCTTTGGTATCTCACGACCGTTTACATCATAAACAATCCTAATCCCATCCATCTCAGCCATCTGTATTCTACCACTTACACGCTGATTTACCAGCACTGTGCACAGGTGCCCCTTTGCCTGCAACGCCTTACACAGCGAAAAGACATACATCTCGGCACCGGCATAAATAAGCGGCGGGAATTTGGCGACTAGGAATATAAAGCGCATTTAATTATCAATCTTATTTAGGCAGATCTACGAGTTTTTCGCCCTTATCATGTACTGACTCTTCTTTATCAGCGGCCTTTGGCTTGTCGTCTTTGGGATCGACAACAGCATTTGGTCCAAACAGCTTTTCGGTTGTGGCTGCGGCTGAATTCGTTTCTAGCGTAGGAGAGATTTTAAGATAATAAGCCTTGCCAGCGCCAACCAACGCACGGGCATACTGTGTGCTTACCTCTACCGCACTACCGGCCTTCATAACCAAACGTGAATTTTCCTCATGAGTAACACTATCAATGAGTTTGACCCACTGAGTTTTAGCGTTACTATCAACTACTACTTCTTCTTTTTTAGCTCTTTTTGTATATTTTCTTGCCATTACGAGTTGCTCCTCATATTGCATATTGTTCATAAGAAGCCCCCGCCCATCAAAAGACGAGCGGGGGCTGGCACGGAGCGCACACAATTAAGTGTGCGTGACGGAGGAGCTAATATTAACTGCCACCTGTGGGAGTGTTATCCAGGGTAAGGTCCAAGAACGCGGCGGGATATTTGAGTTCCAATCCTGCCCGCAGTTCACCACGGATATATTTCTGATTGTGTTGTGCCAGATCAGCGTGCTGGTTGAATACCTGAATGCTCATATCCTTACGAATCCACAGGCGAGCGCCCATACCGAAGTTACCAACCAACACATGGTCGGCTTCGATTTGCTCACTGATAATAGCGGGCAAACCCCAAATCATAGGAACGGAGGCGCTCAGAACGTCTGGGGGCATCAGGTATTCGCCAGTAGTCAGTTTGGTAAGGCGAATGTCCTGGAAGGTACTGGGGTTCATCACCAACGCATTGGCGGGAATACGGCTCAAGCGCTGTAAGGTAATGGCACGGTGAATGGCGTCCCATCGGGTGTCGCCAACCACACCGGCAGACCATGCCAAGGTGTTGATACCACTGGCAGTGTCCATAATGCCGATCATGCTGCTAGAGCTACTACCGTAAAGAACTTCGCGCTCAAGGTTGTAATTCAGTGCATGGCGCAGGTCTTCGTTGATGATAGTCTCCAGTTGGGGATAATCATCCATAATTTCGTCTGCGACCACAATGCCGGTTGCCAATTTAGCAATCGGGCTATTAACACTCTCGGTTTCCATGCGAGCAACGGGCTTCAGGTTAGCCAGAGCGGTAAAGGTGAATTGGTCGGAATAAACAGACGAATCCACAGTGTTGCTGTGCGCGGTATAGGTGTTGGAGAGGTTCGCAACAGTAGTGATAACACCACCATCACCGGTAGCGGCGGGGGTAGTGCTGGCGATAACGGCGGTCTCGGTAGTGGCACCCTGCTCTAAGGTGATGGTAGATCCGTCGTTCCAACCATTAATGTTGTCTACGGTAATGAGTTTGGTGCCAGCAGTAGCGGTGGCAGTAATTTTACCATAAATTTGGTAGAAATTCTTGACCTTAACCCAATAGATGGTGTCCTTATTGGTAGTCTGGCGAGCCATCAGACCAATAACGGTCAGTTGCATCTTGGGATCTTCTACAATGGTTTGCAGCCGTTCGCCACCAATAGTACCCAGCGCAGTAACAGAAGCGGCGCTAAAGTCTTTTACCTCAAGGTCGTCAAACCCAAACTGATTTTTGCCCTCAATGTAACGGCCAACATCTGCCTTTTCGCCAGCAGCTTTCATCAGACGCTGAACAAAGGCACCGCCCATGTCTTTACGTTCGACTTTGCCGGGGCCTTGACCCAAACCTTCGGGTCCATTGAGTTTTTCTTCAATGGCGTCAAATCGCTTGACCAACTCGGCATGTTCTGCCTTGGCTTCTTCTAGTTCAGTTTGCAGTTTGCCAGCCTTGGTTTCCATCTCACCGGCCTTGGTTTCCATAGTGGAAGCCTTTTCATTAGCGTCGGTGAACTTGGTCTGCAATTCTTGCATCTCGTTCTTGGCTTCGTTGATAGCTCGTTCGCTGCTTTCAAACGCCTCGATGCGCTCAGTCAACTCTTTGTACTCAACAGAGTCGCTATCGTGGCCCTTACGTTCGTCTTTTAACTTTTGAATAAGTTTCTTAAACATCGTTTAATTTCTCCAGTGTTTAGTGATGTTTTAAAGGGTTTCGAGCATTGATTTGGTGCCCGAATTTGTTTCTGGTTTTCCAGTATCTTCCGGCGCGGGGGTGTTTTCCTGCGCACTATCTGACATATGCTTCGTAATCATTTCAAGCCCGATTCCAACGGGAATTAAAATCCCGCCCTTGGTATCAACCCACTGCGGCAATCCTTTCGTGCTAGATTTCCAAACAATTTCACGCTCGACTTCAACGGGGTCAGAAAGCGTAAATGTGCCGTCTGCATCCCGCGTGAAATTTACGCGCCAATATTTATCATCGCTCCAATCATTTACAACAAGCCAGCCATCATAGACGTGGCTTGCGTATCGGTATGTATCTTTATCGCCGACAGCAACGCCAAAGTTGCCTTCTTGCGTCATTTCATTTACAGCGGCATCAAGAGCGCGGCCAAGGTCAGAAATGCTTTCATTTTCCATCAAAAGCATTTTAGTCTCAATAGAAAACTCAGGGTGTGAGTCGCGCTTGGTTTCAGCCATCGGTACAGGCTTCCAAACGCCAGCCTTAGATTCAATCATAGGCCATGGTGAATCAGACTTCTTGCCAGTTACATTTGCACCCTGCGGACCAGCCATGCCAAAAGTAACAGCAGACCATTCTTTAATCCACACGGTATCAAGCACACGAACAGCCATCCCATTGCGCCCCGGCATAGTCTTGTCATAGTGATAGTCTTTGGCGATATAGCCAATAGACATATCCTTAACAGTTGTGCCGATATACGGGAAGTGTTCTTTGGCAAACTCATTCTCGATCACTTGTGATTTCGTAAACAAGCCCTTGGACTCTGCGCTATAATCAACTGCATGGCCCCAAGGTTTCTCAGTGTCATGTTGCCAAAGATACAGAGTGTCTGACTTGCTATTTTTAGTGTCGTCAATCCAATCATCGCAAGCGCCATTCGGGATAAAATCATTGCCCATATCTACGACATCAAATACCGCAGGATATCCCTCAACGGTAAATGCGGCTTTATCAGCCTTAATTTCTGGGACGCGGTAACATTTTACCAGTTGTTCCATAGGGTTCTCCTAAGTTAAATTCTATGCGGCAATCTGCCGTACACGTGTTCTATATAAAGCTGGTGCCCAATAAGCATGGACACTGTTACCTTTTGTACGCATGGCACATAGGCTAATAAATAGTGCCGCCTGTTACCAAGCGGCGAAACGCCAATAGCTACTTGAGCATTACAACTTAGCGTTGGTCCTGAGATGCTATCTCAGGAGATGTTATGTAATGTCGGTAGTTTTGGTTATTTACCGACAAATTGTAAATGGTCAGGGGATGGGACTTTAACCCAAACCTGTCTGCCCCCATGGACAGCCGTGCTGCGCTACACCAAACCACGAAAAGCCACAGTCCGATTAACAGTCAGACGCGGCAAAACGACCGCTGATAAGGTTCAGCGGCCCAAACCTCTTTGAATCCAAAACTATAAGTAAAGGACAACGAGCCGCGCTATATTAAAAACGCGGCCTAATGCACAACCCACGCATGGTGAATGTGACTAAAATGTGGCTGGAATATCTGCCAATAATGGCGCTGCTGTTTCCCAGCATATCGCTCCGCAGCAAGAGCCGAATAATTATAATGTCGTGACGACAGTTACATTAACCTTAACGCCGGTCACTCGCATTGCCCATGACATCGCTTTCGCAAATGCGAAAACAACCCATGCTTTAATCTTAAATTTATTGCTAATTTTTACTTCCAGTGCGATACCGCAATTGAAATCTTTCATCTTCGCCATATCGCTACAGCCTTTCAACAGTATAGTAAACCGTGCATCTGCAAAATGCGTGTATCGGCGGCACCACTGTTTCGTATGCGACGGTGGTGATAGAACCGAACTTCTCTTGATACCCAACCACCTGACCCTCTAATGGGCCGCAAATTGGGCAAACTCGTTCATCCTGCTCGGTTAGCCATATCTTTTTAATAGCCCTGTGACTTACACCTATCGCGACTGCTAATGCACCTACAGCCAAATGCTGCGCCTCATTAAAAGCCTTCGCCGTTTCAGTTCGTGAAATTATCTTTGCGCGATGAGCAATACGCCCATCAATATAATCGACCATGGCACCGTCAGCAACAGCGTCAGCCTCTTCTGCCGACATACCATCAAGTAGGTTCTTTGCTACAATTGATTGCCGCTTTTTAATTGCAAACGCAGTCATTCTGTCAGTCATACCAACAGCACCCTTAACATAATTAGCGGCAGATTTCGCAGGTACATTATCAGACACATAAGCGAGCATTCTATCAATAGACATTCGCTGCTGTGTAGACATGTCGCTAACGAATTGACCGCCGCGAATATCAAAGTAGCTGTTTATCTTCTGTGAAAACTCCTGAGAAACGGGGGCAGCAAAACCGGCGGCTGTAATGCCAGCGATTATTTTATCTGAGCCAACATCGGCCAAAGCATTTTGCTCAACCAGCAATCTGCCAGAAACAAATTCTTGCCATGATTCTGTTAGCTCATCTGCCAAACCCTGCGATATGCGTCCAGCCTCTATTGACTTTGACACCTCTTCTGCATTAAACAAATGGGCCTGTGATATCCATAGCGCAAATAATGCAGCAAGAACCTTACTTTCGGCTTTTTCCTGCGCCTCAATGAAGTCTTTTTCAATATTTTCAGGGCTTATTCTTACATCGGGCATTATTCTGCCCCTTCATCACCCTCAATTAAAATGCCATCGTCAATCATATCTTGGACGCTGCCAAGAATTGATATGCCCTCAGCGGCACCTTCCTGTTTCATTCTCTCATTGACATCAAGTGCCTCAAGATTGCCCGTCTTATACGGCACATCGCCACCCTCAATGTATGGCAAGTCCATAAGCATTGCATCGGCGGCCATATTTACAGGTACACCGTTACGGAATAGCTTTTGGAACGCGCTAGCCTTCGCATCATCAATTCCAGACAGATATTCAATTCCGCTAAAGTCAGGTACGATCTTCAACTCAGGGTTTCGTTTATCCTCTGCAAAATCAATCGCGAGTTGCAATGTCAGCGCATCTGCAATATCCTTGCATCTTGGACGAACAGCCTTGCGCCACAGGTCTTCCATGGCTGTTTTATAGTCATTCTCACGCTTATCTGAAACAAACACCTCTGCCGGAACCTTGAATGCAGTGCAAATTGCGCGAACGTAATTCACATTAGACCGAACAAAGTCCATTTCCATCGGAGTGCGACCAAATTCCTTGATCGACATTTTTCCAGATGAAATCATTGGCAGGCCAGCGCTGTTTGGTCCAACACCTGCGGTTATCATCGCAGCAGCAGCGTCCTTTTGTTCCTTTGTAAGCGCATTCTCGTAAACGAATGCAAGGCCGGGATTCGCTCCGTTCTTAATCTGATTATAATTCCAGCGAACGGCAGCAGTGGCAGCGTTAATCGTAACTTGTGCAGCCTCTAATGGCGAAAATCCCCAAAAAGGATTCGCAGGGTCTTCAAGCATGGCATGTATGATGACATCCGTGTCATACTTTGTACCATAACCTGAGTTTACAGATGTGTATTGTTCATAATAGCTAATAGAAACATTATCATCAGATACCGGCTTATAACCGTCAGGCTGTAAAACATTAAGATTTCTTGTCTTTCCATTAACAATAGTTTTATGTACTAGCGAATTGCCAGCGAGGTCAAGGTGCATAGACATCCTCTGCCTTAACACCGTGCCAGTTTGCCTTTTATTCGGCCAATCCAGAACCCATTGCAACGGGTGGTCAGATTGCCACTCCCATTTCGGCTTGCCTGAATTATCATATCCAGTACGCCGCATTACCTTAAACGGAACCTCGCCAACCAAATCAGAAACCAACCTGATACATGCGAACACATATACGTTGCTCTTTAACCCGTCTGATATCGCTTCAGATTCGTTCCACTCTGTACCAAGCAGTGTGTCCGTCCCGACATAAATCATAGTCGGTGGTGATGTAGCACTACTGGTTTCCTTTACCGTAATATTGGCAGGCTGAGCGTTTTTACGCCCCCTGCCGAATAAAAAGTCGAAAGTTCCCATGTCACATCACCATTATGTTTTTCAAATCTTTTGGGTCCGTTATTAAATCACCGCTATTGGTATCAACAACGGCAAAAAAGAAGTCATTTGCTACGTTCATTTTCTGCATGGCATACGCAATACAGTCACCCTCATCATTTTCGCCGCGAGGGAATCGGCATAATCTTTCAATCAAATCACCAGACCAACTATTTATTGCAGGGTCTGGGAATATTACATCACCGGCAGCAAAGGTCGGTATGGCAGGAGACATTCTTGCCATCTTATCCTGACCATTTGGCTTCAGCCTCGCAGCGGATATGCCATGGTTAGACAGCATATCAATGGCTGCTTCGCCAAGGGCTTTGTTCTCAATCCAAACACCAGCCTGTGGATATTTGGATACCATTGCCCTAATTGCGCCAACCTGATCTTGGAACTCCACCTTAGCTCTGTATTGGTCTACAAGATATCTTTTACTGCCAACGCGGCCCCAAACCTGCCCAACAGACCATGATGCCGTCTTACCCTTAGAGCCAAAGGTTAAATCCCATACTTGGAGCATCTCATCAAAATTAGTAGGAAGTTCTCGCCAATAATTATTCAGCCATTCCCTTTTAATAAGACCGCCATCGGGTGGGCTTGGGTTCTGCTGGTACTGACCGGCGTAATTATACGGCCCCATCTCTTGGCGTAGCTTTCGTGCAGCATCTGCGCTAACCCTATTTGGACAAAGCAGTTCGCCATCAAGTGTTCGCGGGTCGTAGCCATCTGGCATAATAATAGTAGACCGATGTTTACCGTCGTACTCCATAGGTATTTTAAGGTGTTCATATCCAAGATCGCGCAATGGGTCAAGTATATGACCAGACAAGTCACCATCGTGGACTCGCTGCATTACAATGACTTTTCGGCCAGTCTCCTGGTTGTTCAGGCGAGATGGAAGGACGCTATCAAAAATATCCTTAATAGCTTCACGATCAACATCAGATTCACCCTTACGAACATCGTGTGGATCATCTAAAACTACCGTATCAGCGCCATCTCCAGTAATACCTTGACGCAAACTACTAGAGTTGCGATAGCCTAGCGCGGTATTTTGGTACTTTGTCTTAAGGTTAGAGTCATCGGTAAGCTCAACATCCGGGTCAGACCAATAATTATCCATATACCATGGGCTAGTTATAAGCCTACGACACGTTACCGAGTCCCTTGTTGCCAATTTCTCGTTATATGATGCAAAGATAAACTTATGCCCAGGGTCTTTCGTCCAAATCCATGTCGGCCAAAAAACCGACACAATAAGTGACTTCGACATACGGGGCGGTATATTAATGACCAACCTCGTTAAATCGCCCCTATATACAGCCTCAAGATGATCGCAAATGACATCAATATGCCAGTTGCCAACGTACTCATCATTTTCAACAATACGCCACGCTGCCTTTACAAAATTTCTTAAAGACCTGCGCCCAAGCTCTGCGTTAATTCTTCCCTTTTCAATAGACGCGATTTCCTTCAGAGAAAGCTTAGTGCCTGTTTTCCCTTTCGCGTTCATTGAAATCATCTCTTTCATCAGCAAAACCAGCCAACCGCTCCAAGTCTTCGTTTGTCATATTAGACAGGAACTTGGTTACATTGACATTCACGTTTCTTTGTTCGCTCTGGTGCTTAATTGGCGCGGCAGTACCGGCTATTTCACTTTGCTGCTTAATCGCGGCAAGCATCGTTTTTTGAAGCTTTACGAATCCCTCAATGTCAACATCATCGTCCAGACCTCTATCAGCACAATCGGCAATAATCATATCAATCGTACGCAACTGACGGTTTTTCATGCTGTCTATGTATTTTACAGCGGACTCGCGCCACAACTCGTCAATTTCTTCGAGATCACGCACTACTGACGCAATCGGGAAGTAAGTCAACCTAGATATGTCGGTCGGTCCATATCCAGCAGCATGCATCTTTGCTATTTTTAGGAGGCGCTCTGCCTTTGGCTCATCACCAACATCACTTACGCGAATTGGAACCGGCCCGGTAACAGATGCAAACGGGTCAATAATCTCCATAGGGATAAGCTGTGGATGTTTTACATCCCTGCTTACATTCTCAGGCTTACTGAGCGCTACACTTCCCCCACCTTTGGGTTTGCTTGTGCTCACTTTTCAATCCCTAAACTTTCTTTAAGTAATGTGTAATTGAAAGACTGAATTGCCTCTCAATTTCCCTTAATAATTTTGTGTTTCTAATTTATGCTACGAAAAAGCCCCGTCCAGCAATGAACGAGGCGTTATCAAATCATATAAACGGTGCCGCAATTGTGTCGTGCGCACCAGCGATGAACTACAAACTAAATTGCAGCGTACTGCAACATTGTTACCAGTGCCACCGCCAAGTTTTACCAAGACAGCGGCAAGAAGGAGGTATCATAGCTCTGTTACGAAGCCACCTGAGCCTGGGCAATCTCAAAGAACACTTAAACTATAATCACTCGACAATCATTGTCAAGCAAATTATGGCATTTATCTCACAAACAATGCCCATTATGGCAATCACCCGAACAACACTGCAATAAATCGTCGCCGCAAGTGAACTTCGACTCTGAGCAAACCGAAACACTGCCGCCAAGCTCACAAATATCGCCGTGACTACAAACGAACAGCGCAGGGCAGTCGGATATATCAAAACAGACTATTGGGCCAACAGGAGCCTCGCTACAGGCTATATTAAGCAACATTATTATGGCAAGAAAGAATCGCATAATCAATAAAGTTCTTCTACAAAATCATCTTCACTTGGGACATCACAATTATTATCCATGGTGTTGAACAAAATCACATCTGACATACACCAGATTTTATACTCACGGTCGCCAAGCAAGCCAGATTTATCAATAGCAACTGCAATCGCAAGACCCTCAATAGCATTATAGCCATCACCTACCTGGATGTTTAGAATTTCATCATCCAGGCTGGGGTCTACGCTAATTACCTCGAAACCAGCATTCTCTACTACCGATGAAAGTGCGCGTATTAGGCTGTCCATTAGGAGGCTGTGCCGTATTTGGCTTGGAATATACGATTATAAACAACATCTACTTGGCTATCACTATAATCGGCGGTGATAACCACGAAATCATCTTTACTGATGTGTTTATCACAATACTTAAACGTGACTCGCTCAACACCAACTTCGATACTAAAACAACCGTACCCATTGATTACTGCTAAAACATTATCACGAATCTTAATAGCGCAATCGAGAGTACCGTCATACTGCATCGCCAAAATCTTTGGCGGCTTTTTAA
>Ga0114918_10002587_pt1 | contig 16172 bp, 10 predicted proteins | sample LantaG_FD_87015 | JGI IMG/M metagenome (GOLD analysis project Ga0114918, IMG submission 87015) | Deep subsurface microbial communities from Baltic Sea to uncover new lineages of life (NeLLi) - Landsort_02402 metaG | ecosystem: Environmental > Aquatic > Marine > Oceanic > Sediment | place...
AAAAAAAAAAAGAAAAGAAAAAAAAAAAAAAAAAAAAAAAAAAAAAAAAAACGACTTACAAACATCGGGCCTGGGCTGCGGCGGGTCCTCGCTGCCCGTGGCTTCGCTCCCCCCCGGGGCAGAGGCCGGACCTCCACCGCGCGCTCCAGGCGGCGGGCCGCCCAACCCGGTTGACCCGCGCGGGATCTTGCCGTTGTTGGCGGCGGCGGCGGCGATGGCGGCGGCGGCGGCGCTCCGGTTGGACACCGACGGTGGCAGCTGCGTCGCCGCGCCGCCCGGCTGCTCGATGCCCGGGACGCCGTAGGCGGCGAGGGCGGCATCGATGCTGCCTCCTCCAAAGTGGAGAGGGGCCGGAGGGGGCAGAGGGGCGTCCTCGTCAGAGTCCATGGTTGATGGAAGGAAGAGAGGAAGAGGAGAAGAAGAGAAAGAGGAAAAAATGGAAAGCAGTGAAGACCGGCTTCGAGCAATTTTTTTTTCCGTTTGCCCTTCTCCATCTTGCCTCATACTTCTCTTTCTCTCATCTCTTCTCTCTTTTCTTCCGCGCCAGAGAGAGCCAGCTCACTCTCACTTTCTTTCTCTCTTAATCGAATCCATCAACTACACGCTTCTTTTTCGAATCGCCTGCATAGAGCACTCGCCGCCATGGCGAACCGCCAGCGCACGATGGACGCCTACGGCACGGCCAGGCGCCGCGCGACGACGACGGCGAATTCGCCGATGGCCGGCGTCGTCGGCGATGCTGCCGGCGCTTTGATGGGAAAGGTCCGTTTTGGCGGCGTTTGCTCGTGCTCTTGCTCCTTCTTTCGTCCTCAATCTCGAGATGAAGTAACGATACCTATTTGCGTCGCGTGAGCCAAGAAGATTGTTGGACAGAGAGAGCCTGCGTCTCTCGCAATTCGGCTCCCGTTCGATGTCGACGCGACCGTTTGAAAATCGGCGACGTCAATTCCTTCAGCTCAACTTCTCTCAATTCTCTCTCTCATCTTCCATCTCTTATCTCATCCAAATCCTCGCGCTTTCTACCCCAAACAAAACCACAGGACGCCGCGGCCAAGTCCTCCAAGCCCACGACAGCGACGGTGAGGGCCCGAGGGCTCGGAGGGCTGAGGAAGAACGACGCGACGATGACGACGACGCCGAGCGACGATGGTGCCGCCAAAGACGACGGCGCTCCTCCCGCCTCTTCGACCCTCCACCTCGAGGCCTCGACCGCGTCCCCCCCGGGCAGCAAGCGCCGCGTCGACCCGGCGGCCAAGGCCTCTCCTCCCAAGAAGCAGTCCGTCGAGAAGGAAGCTGCTGCGGCTGCTCCCGCTCCCGCTCCCGCCGCGAGGGCACGTCGCTCCCTGCGCTCGCTGAGCGAGGAGAAGGAGGAAGAGGAAGGCATCGCCCTTGCTGCTGCTGCTGCTGCTGCTGCCGCCGCCGCCGCCGCTGTTGCCGCCGCGACGGGCGTCCCCGCCCGCCCGCAGCGCAGGGCCTCCGTGCGAGCCGCTGCCGCCGCCGTCACGTTCGCCCCCGGCGTCTTCTCCTCAGACGACGAGGAGGAGGAGGAGGAGGAAGAGGTCGACGAAGAAGACGAAGAGGGAGCCCTCGCAGAGCTCGGAGTCCGCGCCGCGCCGCGCCCCGCCAAGACCACCGCGCGCTCCTACCTGACCTCCTGGACCCCCCAGACCGCCTCTGGCGACGACGATGGGGACGACGAGCCTAAGGTCGAGTTCCGCGCCGGCGACTTCGCCTACGTCCTTCTCGACGAGTCGCTTTTCGCGAAACCTTCCTCTCCCTCGCAGGAAGAGGAAGAAGAAGAAGAGGGAGCCGCTGCCGCCCGCGCCGCCGCGCCCTTCGCCGACGGAGACAACTGCGTGGCGTGCGGCAAAGGTCACAAGCCTCTGCTGCTTCCCGGGTTGGAGGCGGCGGCTACGAAGGAGAAGAAGCAGGCGCCGAAGAAGAACAAGAAGAAGCGGGGAGGGAAAGCCGCTCTGAGCGACGACGACTCCGAGGAAGACGACGAGGAGGAGGAGCCTTCCGTCCCGATCATCGAGTGCTCCGCCTGCCTCGCCGGGTACCACTTGGACTGCCTGGACCCCCCGCTCGAGTCCGTGCCCGAGTCCGAGTGGCTGTGCCCTCCCTGCGAGCGCGGGGAGACGGCCGCGAAGAGGGCCGAGCAGGAGCAACAGGCGGCGGCAAACGCAAACGCCGCAGCTGCGGAGGAGGAGCAGAAGCAGCTCGGCGCGGAGCCCGCGCCCCACTTCATGGTCCGCTCGACGCTGGCCCCGGCGAAGCCCCGCACCCTCCGCGAGCGCTTCATGGCTGGGCAGCTTGGTCTGGTCCGCATCGATGCCCTGTGGCGCGAGAGGACTTTGGGCCCCAACAAGAAAAACAGCAACGGCAACAACAAAAAGGGCAAGAAGAAGAAGCAAGACGAGCAGAAGCCCCAGGAGCAGACCGTTCGCTTCCGCGGTCCCTGGCTGCTGCTACCGGAGGAGACCCACACGGGACGCCGCAAGGGCCACGGCGCGCGCGAGGTCTTCCTGTCGTCGCACGCATGCGAGCACGACGCGGGCTCCCTGGTCGCCGTCGGCTTTCTGAAGAAAAACTCGAAATCGAGCAAGTCTTCCCCTGTCGCCGTCGTCGCCGAGGAGGAGCTGGCATCTACCCCGGGAGACGACGTCTACTTCTGCCGCTACGAGTACAACGCCGGCTTCAGGAGCTTCCGCTCGCTAGGGGCCTCGGGAGCGGCGCTGGAGAAGGCCGAGAAGAGGAAGAAGAAGAAGAAGGACAAGGTCAAAAACGACGACGACGACGACGACGACGCTTCTTCTGACGACGCCTCTTCTTCCTCTTCCTCCGGGGACGACTTAGACCCAGCAGACACCGACTTCCGCCTCAAGCAGCCCGACCTCTTCGACGCCTGGAGCCGCGCCGGCCACCGCGTGGCGAGGCCGGCGTCCCATTCGAAAGGAAAGGCGCTGACGAGGACCTCTGCCGCGAAAGCGGCAGCAGCTGGAGGCGGAAACAGGAGGGTCGGCCCCCGCTCGCAGATGAGGCAGGGAGGCGGCGACGACGAGGTCGTCGTGGCAGCTCTCGCTGGGAAGTTCGGCGCTGCCGCCAAGGAAGAAGAGGTCGTTCAGGAAGAAGCGGAAGCGCGCCCAGCCGTGGCTGCTGCTCCGGTTCCTTCCTCGTCTCCTCCGTCCTCGTCTCCCTCGACGCTCGCCCGCGCCCGCGCCGCGCTCGCCCCCTCTGCCCCGCACTGCGGCCTCCCCTGCCGCGACGAGGAGCGCTCCAGGCTCGACGCTTTCATCCGCGGCGCCGCGGCGGACGGAGGCGCGACCTCCGGGAGGTGTTTGTATGTGTACGGCGTTCCCGGAACGGGGAAGACGGCGTCGGTGCTCGATGCGGTGCGGCGCGCTTCCGCCGCGAGCATTTCTTCGAATTCGTCGTCGCCGAAAAACCCGAAAAACTCTTCTTCTTCCTCGACTCCTCTCGTCCGCCCCTTCCGCTTCGTCGAGATCAACGCCCTGCGCCTCCCCACGCCCAAGCACGTCTACTGCCGCCTCCTGGAGGCGATGTGGGGAGAGCGCGCGAGCCCGGCTGCGGCGCACGATCTGCTGAACGCGAGGATAGGGGCGGTGGCCCCGAGCGGCAGCGGCGGAAGCGGAGCGCAGGCGGCGAGGAAAGGCAAGCTGCTCGCGAAGAAGGGAGAGGGCGCTGCTTCTAAAAAGAAGAAGAAGAACAAGGCAAGGAACGACGACGACGACAACGCCGGCTGCTTCGACTCCGACGAGGAGAACGACAACGACAACGGCAATTCTTCCTCTGACGAGGAGGAAGAAGAAGAAGAGGAAGACCAGGAGGAAGGGATCGCGACGATCGTGCTCGTCGACGAGATGGACCTTCTCGTGACCCGCAACCAGACAGTTCTGTACAACCTCTTCGAGTGGCCCGCTCGCCCGCACTCCGGTCTCGCGGTGATAGGCGTCGCCAACACCATGGACCTGCCCGACCGGCTGCTCCCGAGGATCGCCTCCAGGTTCGGCAGCGCTCGCTTACCGTTTGCTCCCTACGGCCCAGCGCAGCTCCGCGAGATCGTCGAGGCGAGGCTGGTTTCCGCGAAAGCATCGTCGGCCTTCGAGCCTCGGGCCGTGCTGTACGCGACGAGGAAGGTGGCGGCGATGGCCGGGGACGTGCGGAGGGCGCTGGAGCTGTGCAGGATGGCCGCAGACGTGGCGGCGGACGAGGCGCGGGAGGAGAGGAGGAAGGAGAAGAAGAGGAGGGACGGCGACGAAAGCGAGAGCGACGAAGACGGCGACGAGTTTGACTGTTCTCCTTCGTCTCCTTCGTCTTCCTCCTCCCCCATCGTCGTCTCCATGCGCCACGTCGACGCGGCCGTCCGCGCGATGTTCGGCGCCGCGCACATGCAGGCGCTGAGCGCCGCGCCTCTCATCGACGTGCTGCTGCTGGCGTCGCTGGCTTTGGAGCTGAAGGCGACGGGCAGGGCGGCGGCGACGGTGGCCGACTTGGCGCCCCGAGTCGCCGAGCTCTTCGCGTCCGGGAGTTTGCTGCCGCAGGGGGGCGAAAACAACTGCCCTCCGCCCTCCCTGGGCGACGTCGCAGCCGCCGCGGCGCGCCTGGCGGCGCAGAGGATCCTGGTTGCCGACGCGGGAGACGCGAGGGCAAGGGCGAGGGTCGCCTTCGACGTTCCGGTCGCGGACGTGCTGGCGGCGCTCAGGTCCCAAAAAGGGTGCACGGCCTTCGTGGCGAGGCTGCCCTACGTTTGAGATGTTTTGTTTTGTTCTTTTTTTCATTTTTTTTTTGTGTTTATCGGGGAGAGAGAAGAGAAGAGAGAGCGAAGGGGGGGATGGGTTCGTTTTTTAGTTCGGGTTTAATGAAATTCAAAAAAACTTGAGAGAAAAAAAATCAGAAACAGTTTCTTTTCCTCGTTGACGTGACAAGGCATTCGAGCAAGCACACACAAGCCTTCTCCAGAGCACAGTCGTCTCGCTTCATGCGGTCTCCCACATCTCCATCGTGGTCCCTCGTGTTCTCAAGGCTCGTCTCGAACACGCGGGGCCGGGTTTCTTCTGTGGAGAAGGCGGCTTGCGGCGCTCGAAGAAGCTCCTTCAATGATTCGTCATCGTCGTCGTTTTTCTCGACCTCGACCTTGACCTCTTCTTCCCCTTCCTCGTCCTCTTCAACTCTCCCTCAACAACCCGTCGTCGCCTTCGTCGGCCTGGGCGCAATGGGCTCTCGAATCGCCCGCAGGCTCTCTCGTACGTTCCCTCTGATCGCCTGCGACAGCTCTAAGGCGGCGGTGGATACCTTCTTAGCGGAGAAACCTCCTCCGGCTCCGTCTCCGTCTCCTCTTCCTCCTCCTCACTCGCTCGCCTCGGCTCTTTCCGTCGCCGAGCTCTTTGATCGAGAAGACCCACCTTCCGCTGTCCTCACCTCCCTCCCCTCCCCCGCGGCAGTGAGAGACGTCTGGCTCGGCGAGGAAGGGCTGATTCGCAAGGCCGCAGATGCAGCTGCGTCATCGTCGTCGATCAAAGCGAGCAGGAGCGAAAAAGCGTCATCGTCGCCGGTCCTCCTCGTCGAGCTCTCCACGATCGAGCCCCAAACAGCGCTCGAGCTCGCTGCCGCCGTGGCGAGAGAGAACAAAGCCTCGAAATTTCCTTTACACTTTCTCAGCGCCCCCGTGAGCGGCGGGACAGCCGCAGCAGCGAACGGGACCCTCACCGTCCTCGTTGGGGGACCTCTCGCCTCTCTGGAGCTCGCTTCCCCGTTCCTCTCCGCCTTCTCTGCGCGGGTCATCCACGCCGGCAAGGACTCGGGGGACGGCGACGCCGCCAAGCTCGCCAACAACCTCGCTCTGGCGATCCAGATGTGCTCCGTCTCTGAGGCCCTGTCGCTGGCCTCGCGCCTGGCACCGCAGTCGCTCACTCCCCAAAAAATGATCGAAATCCTCAACGAGTGTTCCGGGAAATGCTGGTCGAGCGAAGTCTATCCTCCTCTGCCCGAAATGAGGAATAACTATAGAGGAGGCTTCGCGGCGAGCCTGATGCTGAAGGACCTCAAGCTGGCGAAGAAGGCGGCGGCGGCGGCAGCAGGGAGAGGAGGAAGCGGAAGTTTGAACTCTTCTTCGTCTTCTGCTTCTTCCTTGACTCCTTTGGCAGACGCCGCCACGGCCGCGTATCGCTCCTGCCCGGCCTCGGACGACTTTTCCTCGGTGTTCAGGCACTTTTACGGCGGTGGCGAAAGGTGAAGAGGCGGCGGAGAAGTAGTTGAATTTTGGATCAGTTTTTTTTTCGTTTCGTTTACTCTTTTCTTTCTCCCTCCCGTTCTCTCTCTCTCTGTCTCTCTCTCTCCAGAGCTTCTCAAATCCGCGTCAGCAGAAGCACGTCCCTCGGCAGAGGGCCCTCCACGACAGCCACCTTCTCCACGCGCAGCCTCCCTCGCTGCGTGACAGTCTTGATGAAGCCCTCGACGTTGCCCCCGACGCCGAAGTAGTGCCTCTTCGCCGCCACGAGGGCCGCCGACCTTGCCGGAGGCGGCGCCAGGAGGTCCGCGATCGCGTCGGCCAAGGGAAGGTAGGACTCGGGGCTGTAGGTCACCTCTGCGGCGAGGATGAGGTCGAAGGATGAGGCAGCAGCAGAAGAAGAAGACGAGGAATCTTCGATCGCTTTCCATAAATTGCCCCAGTTCCCGGCAAAGTACCTGAAGAACGCCGTTTCGCCTTCTTTGCCGCTTGAATATTCGTCTCTCTTGAAGTTGGCGGCGACGTTGGCCGCGGTGCAGCCCCGCAGGACCTCGGCGTTGAAGTCGCAGAGCGTCACCGAGCTCGGACCTCGTCGAGTTTCTCCTCTGCCTCCTCCTCCTTTCTTTTTTCTTCTCGCTGCTGCTTTCGCAGCGACGAGCGAAGGGAGCGCGGAGCCGCACCCGAGCTCTAGGACGCGCGCGCCGTGGATCGAGGGAGGCCTCGAGGCCCCGGGCAGCCAGCGGGGGAGGTGGGGGTCGAGCGGGACAAGGGGGAGAGTTTGAGCAGGAGTAGGAGGAGAAGACGACGAAGGCGCTGTTTTTCTTTCCTCTTCAATCACCTCTTCCGCCAGGAGCCTCGCGAGATCGACAGCCCCCTCCCAGAGTTTGAACCCGCCCTCGTAGATTCCCGGGACCAGGTCGGAGTGGGCGATTGCAGAGGGCCCCGAGACGCGGACTTTCAAAAGGGGGCCGGAGGGCAGGGCGAGGTCGACGGCGTCGAGCTGGGAAAAGGTTGAGAGTTTTGAAGTTTTTTTTTTCGTCGTCGTCGTCGATCTTTTGAGCGAATCGAAATCGAGACATTTCGAGGTGCCGCCAGCGCTTATCAACTTCTTTTTTGATCCGATTCGAATGTCTTTGACATGAAACGACCATCTCAAACCTACCTGCAAAGAGCCGACGTCAACAGCGTCGGGAACGACCTCGAAAGCCGGCGCTGATGGTTTCGTTGTCACCGACGATGATGCTAGCCGCTGCTGCTGCTGCTCCTCGTCTTCGCCCTTCTTCCCCTCCACCTCCTCCCCGCCGCCGCCACCGCTCTCCCCTTTGACGGCGAAATTGAACCTGAAGGACACGCCGCCCTCGAGGTTATTCGTGTCAGAAGGCGCGTCGTCGCCCTCGGCTCCGCCAAACATCGCTCACGGAGGGGGTGTGTGGAAAGCGGGAAGAGAGAAGAAGAAGAAGAAGAGAAGTAGTGAGGTTCGGGTTTTTTTTCCGTTTTTTTTTCCCGACGTCGAGAAATCTGCAAGCCGCCACTCACTCTTTCTCATTCGCTTTTTCCAAAGAGAGCGCAGCACGCCCTCGCCCCTCTCGTTCTCTGCAAGAGATATATAGAGCTCATACGCACCTGTAGTATTTAGCTCACGCTTGTGTGGCTCGCCATCGAACGAAGAAAGAGAGAGAAAAGAAGAGCTTCTTCTTCTCGCCCCCCCATTCAACATCGACGCCGCCGGCATCAACGCCGCCGCCGCCTCTTCTTTGCCGCATCTCCGTCGCTCGCTTTTCTCCCAGAGCAGCGACCTCTTTCCTGGTTCTTTTTCTCTCGATCTAGACCAGATCACTCGCGGTCTGCTCTAGTAAAAGAAGAGAGAGCGTCGGAATAGAACCAGAGAGCTCGGACTCAACCTTTCGAGAAAGAGAAGCAAAGTCGCATTCGACTTTTTTTCCCTCGGCCGCCGACGGCTCGTTCTTTCGTCTTCGTCTTCGACCTCGACCTTCCACCACCTCTTTCAAAAATGCCGACCTACAACTTCAAGGCCATCAAGGTCGTGCCCCCGGCCAAGGACTTTGTCGACATCGTCCTCTCCAAGACCCAGCGCACCACCCCAACCGTCGTCCACAACGGCTGGGCCATAGCGCGCATCCGCCAGTTCTACATGCGCAAGGTGAAAGCGGTGTCGGCGATCTGGCACGACCGGCTGACCCTTATCCTGGACGACTTCCCCAAGGTCGACGACGTGCATCCCTTTTACGCGGATCTGCTCAACGTGCTCTACGACAGGGACCACTACAAGCTGGCGCTGGGCCAGCTGGCGACGGCGAGGTAAGTTTTTTTTTTTTGAGTTGGGAGGAGGAGAAGAGAGAGAAAGAGAGGAAAAGAAAAAAAACGCTCACTTTTTTTCTTTCTCAAACTCGGGTTTTTTTTTTAATCGAAAAAACGCCACGCTCAGGTCTCTCATCGACCGCGTCGCCAGCGACTACGTGCGCCTGCTCAAGTACGGCGACTCGCTGTACCGGTGCAAGGAGCTCAAGAGGGCGGCGTTCGGTAAGTTTTGTTTTTTGGTTTTTTGGAGGTGTCTTTGGGAGAGAGAGAAAAGTCGCGAACGAAAAAACGAGAGAAAAAAAAACGGCTCAAATCTCTTTCATTTTTTTTTCCTTCTCTCTCAAAACCTTCCCCTTACTTCAGGCCGCATGTGCACCATCATGAAGCGCCAGTCCCCTTCCCTCGCCTACCTCGAGCAGGTCCGCCAGCACATGAGCCGCCTACCCTCCATTGATCCGGCGGGACGCACGCTGCTGGTCTGCGGCTACCCCAACGTCGGCAAGAGCTCGTTCGTCAACCGGGTCACGCGCGCCGACGTCGACGTGCAGCCTTACGCTTTCACTACGAAGTCTTTATTAGTGGGCCACGCCGACCACCGCTACCTCCGGTGGCAGGTGCTGGACACGCCCGGTATTCTCGACCGCCCCTTGGAGGAGCGCAACACCATCGAGATGCAGGCCGTGACCGCTCTCGCGCACCTCCGCGCGGCGGTGCTCTTTGTCGTCGACGCCTCGGGCGCGTGCGGCTACACCTTGGAACAGCAGTCCAGGCTCTTCCACTCGATCAAGCCCCTGTTCGCAGGGAAACCTCTGCTCGTGGTCGCCAATAAAGTCGATGTCGCGCCCCTGGAGGGGCTCTCGGAGGAAGACAGGGCGATTCTGGACGAGATGGTCCGCGAGGCCGCGAGGGTCTCTTCCTGCGGCGCCGGCTCGGCGCTGGCGGGGGGCCTGGCCGGAGCCGCCGCCGCCGTCGGGGCCGACGCGCCCTCGACGCCCGGCGGGTCGAACGCCCTGGCCGTCGCTTCCGCCACCAACGACGCGGCCGCGCCGGCGCCGCACCCGCTGCTGACGATGTCGACCCTCACGGAGCAGGGCGTCGCCGCCGTGAAAGCAGCGGCCTGCGACGCGCTGCTCGCGGCGCGCGTCGAGGCCAAGCTGCAGGGGAGGAGGCTGCCGGCCGTCGCGCACAGGCTCCACGTCTCCCAGCCCTCCACTCCTCGTAGCACTCATTCAAAGCGGCCTCCGGTCATCCCTGCGTCCGTGGTCGCGGCCAGGGAGGCGGAGGAGGCCGCCGCCGCCGCGGCCCGCTCGTCGGGCTCGGGCTCGGCCCGCGCCGCCGCCGCAGCCGCCCGCGCTGCCGCCGCCGCCGCGGCCCCGCGCCGCCTCACCGAGCGCGACGCCCAGGAGGCCGCCGGCGGCGCCGGCGCCTACTCCGCCGACCTTCGCAAGCAGTACCGCCTGGCTGTCGACGGGTGGCGGCACGATGTCGTGCCCGAGATCTGGGATGGCAAAAATATCGCCGACTTTGTCGACGCCGACGTCGAGGCCCGGCTCGCCGCTCTCGAGGCAGAAGAGGAGGAGGAGGCCGCCGTTTTCGAAAAAGAACAGGAGGCCTCGCGGGCTGCCACCGCTGCTACGGCTCTGTCCCCCGAGGAGGCCGAGACGCTCGACGCGATCAAGGAGCGCCGCAAGGAGCTGGTGGCAGCCCACAGGCGCGCGAAGGCAGCGGCCAACAACGCCTCGGCGCTGCCGCGGAACAGGGCAGCTGCGGGAGGGTCGTCGAGGGCCAAGACCGCCGACGAGATGTCGCGAGGGCTCGCGAGGACCGGGCTGGACGCCTCGGCCGCGGTGTCGAGGGCCAGGGAGCGGTCGCAGAGCCGCGTGGGGAGGAAGAGGGAGCGGTCGCTGTCTGTGGCGGCGGCGAAGAAGAAAGGAGACGGGATGGAGGTCGACGGAGAAGACGGGCAGCCGAAGAAGAGGATCCACTCCTCCAAGTCCCGCTCCATGTCCCGCGGCCGCTCTCTGTCGACGGCGGCCCCGCGCTCCAACTCCGGCCTGCGCGACGCCGCGCAGGCCAACAAGGCGACGCGCGAGGCCGACAAGGCGCAGCGGGCCGCGGGCAAGCAGGCGAGGAAGGGAGATGGCGACAGGACGATTGTCAACCTCATGCCCAAGCACCTGTTCTCGGGCAAGCGCGGGAAGGGGAAGACGGACAGGAGGTAGACTTTTTTTTGCTTTCTTTTGATTCAGTGTTTTATTATCTTTGTCATTGGTTGGCGTTTTGGGGAGAGAGAGAAGGGAAAAAACGAAAGAGAAAAACAAAACAAAAAGGTGGAGTCCGTTTAAAAAATGAAAGAAAAAAATGTCTTTTTCAAGCTTGAGGAAAAAACTCTCTCGCGCGAGCGCGCGCGATGTTCTCTCTTTCTCTCTCTCGCTCTCCTTTGTTTTTGATTTGTTTTCGATTCCGCGAGGAAGAAGGAGAGCAGAAAGAAAAGAGGAGGCACAAAGCCAGCTCATCCTTGTTGCTTCTTCTCCTCCTTTCCGCTTGATCTGATTTTTTTGGTTTGACAAGTTTTCTCTGACGTTTTCTTTCTCTCTCTCTTTTCTCTCTCTTTTTTTTTAGGTGGGGTCGTGTCTGGGGGGTCGATAAAATAATGATTAGATAGAAAAACAGGCGCGCGGTGAAGCGGCAGTTGGGGGGCGGAAAACAATGGAAAAAATGGAACACGAAAGAAAATTGAAAAAAACAAAAACGGGCGGAAAAACCCCGACTCTCACCCTCTCTCTTCTCTCTCTCTATTCTCTCTCTCTCTCTCTCTCTCTCTACTAACTCTCCACTCTTTCCATCGATCAAAACAAGCTCTGCACGCTCGAGCTGTTGTACACCCTCCAGATAGTCTCCCCCAACAGGTTGGCGACAGACAAGACCGTCAGCTCGGGGAAAGCAACGCCCTTCGCGATCGGGATCGTGTTGGTCACGATCACCTCCTGGAACACGCCCGACGCGAGCCGCTCGGCGGCCGGCGGCGAGAACACCGCGTGCGTCGTGCAAGCATACACCGCGGCCGCCCCCTCGTCGTGCAGGCTCCTCGCGGCGTTGGTGATCGTGCCCGCAGTGTCGATCATGTCGTCTACCAGCACCGCGACCTTGCCCCTGACGTCGCCGATGACGTTCATAACCTCGGAGACATTGTGCGCCGAGCGCCGCTTGTCGACGATCGCGAGCGGCGCGTCGCTCAGCTTCTTCGCGAAAGCCCTCGCCCTCGCCACGCCGCCCACATCGGGACTGACGACCACTAAATCACCGGTAGAGATGCGCTTCGACGCCAGATAGTCCAGCAGCACCGAGTCGCCGTAGACGTGGTCGACAGGGATGTCGAAATATCCGACACACTGGCCCGAGTGCAGGTCCATCGCCAAAACACGGTCGGCGCCGGCCTCCGTGATCAGGTTCGCGGTCAGCTTTGCAGCGATGGACTCCCGGCCCTGCGTCTTGCGGTCCGCGCGGGCGTAGCCGAAGTAGGGCAGGACCGCAGTAATGGACCTCGCCGACGCGCGCTTGCAGGCGTCGATGGTCACTAGCAATTCCATCAGGTGGTCGTTGACGGGCGGGCAGGTCGGCTGGATTAAGAAAACGTCGCAGCCGCGGATCGACTCCTGGACCTGAACGTAGATCTCCCCGTCGGCGAAGCGCTTGATTTTAATTGGGGTCAAATCTAAACCCAGGTAGCAGGCGACCTCCTGGGCGAGGGCAGGGTTGGAGGTCCCCGAGAAGAGCCGCAGACGGGTGTTCGGCGCGTTGCTCGAGGGCCCCCCGCGGCCTCCGAAAGCCACTGGCCGCGGGGCGAAGTTGGAGGACGGCGGCGGCGGGGGCACGTAGAAGGGGGAGGCCAGGGCCGGGTTGGCTGCCGAGGCGTCCGCCGGGGAGCGAGCCGCGGCGGAGGTCGAGGGGGACGATGGGGCTTCGGGCCTGCGCTGCTGCTGCGCCGAGGCTGCCGCCTCGAGCAGGTGCGCGGTCGTCGCGGATGAGGCCGAGAGCGAAGGGGCCCCCGTCCACCCGGGGGGAGCGGAGAGGATGGGCTTGCCCGCGACGCCGCGCGGGATGATGAGGCGGGACGGCGAGGAAGAGGAAGACGAGGAAGTGGAAGGAGCAGAAGAGATCGGCGACGACGCCGAAGCCGAAGCCGAAGCCGAAGCGGCACCAGCAGCGGCAGCAGCTCCGTTGCTATTCCTCGCCGAGACTGCCGCTGCGGCGGAGTTCATCTTCGGCCTGCGGAGAACCGGGGCCTGTTTTTACGTGTTTTTCGTTGTTGGTTTTGAGGGTTTCGACGCAAAGTGCGGGAGGGAGGGGGGGTTGAGGGAAGGACGAAGGAAGCCGGAAGGGGTTGAAGGGCGGGGGAAAAAAAACGAGAGGCGAGAAGAGAAAAGCCAACGGTCGGAAAATTTTCGGGACTCGACATTCCATGGACGGATTCGAGTCGATGGAAGGAGTTTGAGGCCGCGATACGTGCACCAGGCGACGCGGCGTGGTCGATGGCGATGTCGCGAACGATTGGAAGAGAGCGGAGGCATATAATCATGGGAGAAAGGGCGCGGCAAAGATGCCATCATTGGCATTCGCCAGCCGTGTTCGACTGACAAACACCCGGCGGCGGCGGCGACGACGACGACGACGGTTTGAGCCGCCGCCGCTGCCTCTTTTTCTTTTTTTCGAGAACGGATTCTCCTCACATTTTGCCTCTCCGAGGACCCGCTTCTCACGGGGTGCGGCGCCGATGACGCCGAAGAAGATGACGACGGCGCGGCTTGGGCTGGAAGTGGGTGTGGGAGGGAGAAGAAGAGGAGGGCGAAAAGGGATGAGTTTTTTTTGAAATTGATGGTCGCGAGCGTCGACATCAAATGCCCTTTCTTCTTCTTCTTTCTCGTACCTCTCGTCACGGCCCTGCCCCTGCTGTTGCTGCAGCAGCTCCCGCCTCGCGCGGAGGCTAAAGCAGACGACTGCATCGCGTGCTGAGGGAGAGAGGGAGAAAGAGAGAAAGAGAGAGCTGAAAGAAAGAGAAGAAGAGCGAGGAGCCCGTAAAGGGGAAGAAAAAAAAAGTGGAAATTTTTCGAAGGCAGCCTTGTCCATTTTTCGACGACGACGACGACGACGCTTTGAGAGGGGCGAACAAGCAAGCAAACAAATCAAGCCATCTTCCATCTCCATTCCCTCTTTCACCGCTCTTTCACCCCGCAAGCCCCACGCCGCTTTGGTCCCCGAGGCACGCCAGATGGAAGAGCCTTCCAGGCCCTCTGCGGTCGAGGCGTTTGACGACCGGGCGCGGGCGGCGTTCGCCGGGCTGACGCGCGGGAGTGCGCTGCCGAGTGAGCGAGAGATGGCGACGGAGACGACGGCGACGGCTGCCGGCGACGAAGGCACAGGCGACCTCGACCAAAATAGGATAGCGCCTTCCTCTTCTGCTCCTCCTTCTGCCCCTCAGCCCCCCGCCGCCTGGTCCGTCTCCGCCGCCTCCGCGGCCGTCGCCGCCGTGAGGAAGAGCGCCGCGGCCTTTTCCGAGGACGACGAGGCCGAGGAGAAGGTTCGGGTTCGGAGCAGCGGCAACGGCGGCGGAGGCGCAGAAAACGACGACGACGACGACGACGACGGCGACGACGGCGACGAAGACCCCTTGGGACTTTCGAGAGAGGCCTGCGAGCGCGGCTTCCTCCCCTCCGAGGCCTACTGCAGGCAGCTCGACAAGGAGGAGGAATTCGACGCCATCGACGCGATCGCTGACCCGGGAGAAGCTGAGCGGCGGCGGCGAGTGAGCAGCAGCGGCGGCGCTGGAGGCGAGGAGAGAAACGAAGCGGGGCCCTCGACAACAATAACGACGACGACTTCTTCTCCCTCCGCGCTCGCCGCCGCGGTCGAGGCGAGCAACGCCACGGCCGCGACCAAGCGCGTGAGGTTCGAAGGGGTTCCCTCTCCGTGGGTTCCCCCCCATCGCCGGCCCGGGTGGAGCGGCGGCATCGGAGCAGTGACAATAACGGAAGAGGGAGGAGGTGAAGGAGGAGGAAGCGGCGGAAGCGGCGGAAGCGGCGAACGAGCAGCAACGACGGCGACGACAGCGACAACGACAGCTGCACCCGTCCCTGACTTTATCCTCCACCCAGAGAGATACACCTGCTACCCTCTGGGCGAGCCCGTGACGATCGGCGGGGGAGGAGGAGAAGAGGGAGAAGACGAGATGGAGGCCGCGGCGGGGGCAGCAGCGGCGGCCGCTGTCGCCGCTCGGAGGGCCTCGACCCTGGCGCCAGAAGAAGAGGAACGGCCTCCTTCCCCACCTCGAGCCGTGCCTCTCGGCACTCGTCTCCTGCCGCAGGACTCGCTGGGAGCTCCCCGTCGTCGGAGAGGTCCGGGGACCCCGGTGGCCGCTTCGGGGTCTCTCTCTTTCTCGGGAGAGCACGAAGAAGAAGAAGAAGAAGAAGAAGAAGAAGAAGAAGAAGAAGAAGAAGAAGAAGAAGAAGAAGAAGAAGAAGAAGAAGAAGAAGAAGAAGAAGAAGAAGAAGAAATGGAAGTCTAGTTGAAAAAAACTTTCTCTCTTTCTTTCTTTCTCTCTTTCTTTCTCTTCTGCATTACGCTGTTGCTTTGTAAAAAACCCTACAATTGCCTGTATATACCAACACAAGAGAGAAGAAAAAGAGAAATGAAGAAAAAAACGACAAACGAAGAAAAGTAACACTGCTGAAAAAATGGGAAAAACAAAAAAACTCATCTCTTTCTCTCGTTCTCTTCCTTCTCTCTCTCTCTTCTCTCTCTTTTCCTCTCTACTCCGGCAGCTCCCCCATCCCGTCGTCGTCGCTGCCGGACACGTCGTCGTCGCCCGCCACCTCCCTGTTAGCGCTCTCGAGCGCGGCGAGGTGGTCGGTCAACAAACGGTCGTCCCTCTCCGAGACGGCACGCGGCGGCTCTCGCACGACACAACGGCCGCCGCTGCCCGACGCCGACGCCGAACACGCCTCGCAGGCCGCGGTCAGCGCGTCGATCCCGGCCTGCTTGTCCAGCGTCTGCGTCGTCAGCACGTAGAGCGGCGGGGCCACGAGCTTCATCTTGATCGGAGCCGCTTCCGTGGAGGCCGCCTCGGCTGCCCGCATGGCTTCCTGGATCCGCAGCACGCCGTCGAACGCGAAGCAGGTCAGCTCGACGTCCGCGCGGCATTTCAGGGGCTGCGGCGTCAGCCTGCGCTTGACGTTTTTAACTAAATGGTCCTTCACGGCATCGGACAGGCAGGGGATCGGACCGCCTCCGTGCGCCTCCTGAGAGACGCGGGCGAAGACCGAGTCCGGGTCGTTGGTCGAGACCATCGCCTTGAAGCCGTCATGCGCGTGCCCGTAGCATTTATATAAAGGCCAACCGAGCTCGCGGTAGAGGGTCTCGAGGTCTGTGCGGGTGGTCTCGGAGACGTGGCGCATGATGGAGTGGACGAGCTTGGACTGAAAAAGATTTTTTTTTTTTGAAAAAAGTTTATGAGTTTTTCTTCTTCTTCCTCCGAAGAAAACAAAACCTCTCTCTCTCTCTCTCTCTCTCTCTCTCTCTCTCTCTCTCTCTCTCTCTCTCTCTCTCTCTC
>Ga0114918_10002588_pt1 | contig 16171 bp, 21 predicted proteins | sample LantaG_FD_87015 | JGI IMG/M metagenome (GOLD analysis project Ga0114918, IMG submission 87015) | Deep subsurface microbial communities from Baltic Sea to uncover new lineages of life (NeLLi) - Landsort_02402 metaG | ecosystem: Environmental > Aquatic > Marine > Oceanic > Sediment | place...
ATGGCTAAACATTATTCGAAGTGGTTCTTCAAACCATACAATTTTTCAGTAAGTAATATGAAGAAAAAAGACGAAGACATATTCCCTTGGGATCGGGTACCTGCTCAATTTCAGGAATGGTTGATAAAACAAGACTTAAACAACATCAGCAAAATTCCTGCAAATAAGTTGTTGCCAAGATTGCGCAAGAAATATAAATTTGCCATTTCATTGAAAAGAGCCAATATCCTTTAATTTTTGATTATGTAAAAAGCGCGAATTGTTTAAGGAGTAAGGTAAGAACATGCATACAGAAAACACTAATAATCTGTTATGGTGGATAGCTTTTTGGTTATTCATCATAGCTTTAAATACTTGTAACTAACTCACCTGCGTGAGAGGCATTCCTTTTCTCAAGGTATTATTCATGCTTTGCTATCATTGTGATCAAGAAAGCGAGTGTTTGTTAACTACTTGTGATAAGTGGTTATGCGAAGATTGTTGGAAAGACAACGTCCAAGAATGCGATTGTTGTGGCGATAATTATTATCATACCGAAATGGATTCCATCGCTTATTTAAACTATTGTTCTTCTTGTCTTGAGAGTCATTTCCAATGCGAGTCTTGTAGAAGATTCACTTCTAATTCTGAACGTCATGATACATTGGATCATCGTATCTTGTGCGATTCATGTTATGACGATGTTTGGTGTGAGTGTAGCGAATGCGGTGACGAGACGTTGAAAGACAGTGATTATTCGTGGAACGCCAGTTATTTTTGTCCTTCTTGTTGGGATAGGATCTTTTTCACTTGTTCGGAATGTTCGGGTCTTTTTAGTCGAGAAGAAGACGGCGTTTGTGAAGATGATGTTTGGTATTGCCTGGATTGTCAATCTGAAACAGTCGAGGACGTAATTCAGTCTTATGGATATAAGCCATCTCCTAAGTTTAAGGGAGAGAGAGGTCCTTATTTTGGGATTGAATTAGAAGTGGCTGATTATCAGGACAAAATTCGTTCTACTCGAACTCAAGCCACATATCTGAACGAGAAGATTAAATCTTTCGCATATCTGAAAGATGATGAATCAATCGAAAGTTGTGGTCATGATGGTTTTGAGATCGTGACTCATCCTATCAGTTGGGATTGGATTCGTTCTAATCCTGAAGCATTGGATCCTATTTTCGCGTTGAAACATATCGGTTTTAAGTCTCATCAAGCTGAAAGTTGTGGTATGCATGTTCATGTTTGTAAGAAGAATATGACAAGTCTTCAGATTTATAAGTTGATCACATTTTTCGAATCTAACGAAGATTTCATTTTTAAGATAAGTCAACGGACTCGGAGACAGTTAGATCGTTGGGCTGCAATTAAATGTAGAGGTTGTTATGAATCTAAGACAAGATTGGCTAAACAAAAATATGGTGGTTATCGCGCCGCTTTAAATCTTGGACCCGAAAGATCTAAAACAATTGAATTTAGATTGTTTAACGGTACTCTTAGGAAAGAAACATTCTTTAAGAATCTTGAGTTCGTGACTGCGTTGTTGGAATTTACTTCTGCAGCGAGATTTGGTTTGCAGGAGATGACTCAAGAACATTTTTCTAGTTATGTTAGCGATAATCGTTTGCGGTTTAAGAATTTGTATGAGTTCATGATAAAAGTTTTTGAATGATCGGTTTTTAAAAATAGTTTTTAATGACGCATCCCTGCATGATTTATAATAATTTAAAAAAAAGGCGCGCTTATGTTCTAAGTTGCCGTTCTTGGGATGGAGTTATTTTGTGAAAAAGAGGGAATAGTTTGAGCATTATTTGATTTTTGTGTTTTTCGCGTTCGTGTTTATCGATTAATTCTTTTCTTCGTTTCTTTTCTACATGTTTTTTTCGCATAAAATAAGCATCCTTTATATCTGCTAGGTCTCTGTTTTGTAGAAGTTCTCTTATAGTGCGCATTTTATTCTCGCTTTTTAAAAGGTCCCCTTACACTCTTTGGATTTTTATCCATGGTGTAAGGGGTAGATATCGCTTTACGCTAACATCGAGTTTAAACAGCATTTGATTGCAAGAGTCATGAATGGGTTCGTCATGTGTTTTACGCGTAATCCAAGACTCCCTTGTCAATGGATTAACATTAAAGCAACCCAACATAGGGGGCCAATCATGGCTTAATTTTATATATGAACTTCCATAAAAATTTATATATTTTTATAGCGACTCATTCCGGAATGCTTATAATGAGATTATAAGCATTCCGGAATGGACTCTAATTCCCTAAATAAACTGCAAACAAGCGAGAACGTTTTTGTTTATAAGATTTAAATAACTCACGGCGAAAGAAATGTTTCTATGCCTATCTCTCGTAATAGTAATGATCTTGTTGCAGAATTACAACGACTGCATGATGCAGAGCGCGGTGGTCACTTGCAAGAACTTCGACGTGAACTGGAAAGTTTTACTATATCGAGTAATTATGATATTTTGGATCACAAGATAAAATCCAATAAAAAGAAAAAGAAAGATGAATTCGTCAATAATCCTGTTATTAAGGAAAGTAAGTCAAGCGTGTTGTGTTGGTGTTGCAGTAATATCACAAGTAAAAAATCAACTACCACATTTGAGCTCAAATCCAGATCAAACTTAGAGGTAACGGTTTGTGAACATTGCATGAAAACTTTCTTTTACATTTGTGCAAAATGTGGCGATATACATTATAGCCAAGATGTCCGTGGTTATATCGGAGTTGAAAAAGACAAGACATATTGCTTCTCTTGTTTTGAAAGTATGTTTTTTGAATGTTCACGATGTCGTGAAACTCATTGTCTCGCAGAAAGATGGTCATATGACGGATATTTTTACTGTCAAGCTTGCAAGAAAAAAGATTTCATCGAATGTAATGTTTGTAATGAGATAATTTACAAGTCTGAAGATTATAAATATGACGGAAAGTATTATTGTCATGCTCATTTCAACGAGATATTTTATCATTGTCATTCTTGCGGATGCTCTCATCTTAGAACAGACTCGTTTAGGTATCATAATCGACACTATTGTAAAACATGTCAGGATAAGCGTTTTACTAGATGTCATAAATGTGAAGAGATTACCGCGAAAGACTATAAGTATGATCAGTATTATTTATGTCAAAAATGTTGGGAAGAGATATTTTTTCGTTGTAATTATTGTAACAAAATTTTTGCTCGCACAGAAATAGTTTATCACGACGAACGCGGTTATTGTAGTTCGTGTTATGAAAATTATATTCGTTATACTGTTAATCGTTATTATTATAAGCCTAAACCCATTTTTCAGGGAGACAAAGGTCATCATATGGGTATCGAACTCGAGGTGGCTTTTTATAATGATGATCATCATTCTTTCGATTATGGAGATGAGGTCAAAAGAATTAGTCAGCAATTGGAAAGTTTCGCATATTTGAAGAGTGATACTTCCATTGGTAATTGTGGTCATGGTGGTTTCGAGATCGTGACTCATCCGATGACTTGGGATTGGATCAAGCAGAACGATGAGAAATTTCAACCCATTTTTGGTTTGATTAAGAGAGGATTCAAGTCTTATCATGCAGGAAGTTGCGGGATGCATGTTCACGTTGGGATCAAACATATTACCGTAACTCAACTTCATAAGATTCTCTCTTTCGTTTATGGGACTTCTGGAAGGGAAATAATCAAAGTTTTTTCTTTGCGCAATTCTGAAAATTTGGAACGTTGGGCTTCTTTTAATCAAGATATAAATTTAGCCGGAAGAGTTATCAGAAAGAAAAGAAATGACTGTGACGATCATGTTCGATCCACGGCAGTCAATCTCAATCATAAAGATACGATTGAATTTCGATTCTTTAGAGGAACATTGAAAAGAGAGACTTTCTTCCGGAATCTTGAGTTTATTCAAGCTTTGTTATCTTTTACCGGTGATTTGAATATAGGTAAAGGTGAGATGAATGCTTATAAGTTCATAGATTTTATTTGGAAGAATAAGAAAGAATATCCGCGGCTTTATGGGTATATTAACGGAGATAAATTCATCGAAAAAATCGGACAAAACTTGCCTGAGCTGCAAAAAGAGCTCGTGAAAAATAAGAAGTAAGATAAATCATCTGGAGAAAGAAATGAATTTTATCACATTAGTCGCTTCTAGTCCGTCTGATACATATTATCAGACGGTGATATCTGAACTTCCAGCGCATCAAGTAATGATATTGCTAAGTAGTGTTGATTCTTCTTTTCAATATCATGTTGTTTTTGTCGAAAAAATAGAAGCGCCGGAACTTATAGAAGCATTGAGAATGCGTTCTTGGGTAAGAGAAGTAAAATAAATCATCTGGAGGAATATTATGTCTCAAATGAGTAGGAAAGAAATGCTTCAGCAAGAGATTGAAAAGGTGAAAGACAAACTTACGGCTGATGAAATTTATCGTTTTGCCGTGGTCGCTTCTTATGCGACTCGAGCAGGCAATGGTATGTCTTATATTCAAATCGCCGATTTGATCAAGGAAGTGACTAGTCAAGAAGTCAATTTTGACGATGTTCAAATGTCTAATGAAAGGCTATGATGATGCCAAAAAGAAGGATCATGTTTCTAATCAATTAATCGACAAAGGATGGCCGAGATAATGGAAGTTATTTATGATCCTAAAACGATGAAGGTTCCAGTTTATAATTGGGCCACCAATTTGGAACCTCAAGCATTACAACAAGCTATAAATCTTTCTAATCTTGAAGGAATTCATCATCATGTCGCTTTAGCTCCTGATGCTCATATGGGGGCTGGAGCTTGTATTGGATCCGTATTTGGAACTATTGGTCGAGTTATACCATCGGCGATTGGATATGATATTGGCTGCGGCATGTGTGCTCTCGAAACTGATTTGGATTCAGATTTTGAATTCGCCAAGACTGTGGCCAATGCCGTCGCTCGAGTCATTCCAGTAGGGTTTAATGGTCATGCTGAAAAGCAAGAATGGTGGGGTTTTGAATATGAAAGCAAAGACCCTGAATTGACTCGTGAAATTCAGGAAGAAGCTCCTTATAAGCTGGGAAGTTTAGGCTCAGGGAATCATTTCATTGAATTCCAGCATGACGACAAGGGTAAGATGTGGATCATGATCCATTCCGGATCTCGCAATATAGGTCATAAGATCGCAACTCATTATTGTCGCTTGGCAAAGGAGTTGAATCCTTGTGACATTGATCCTGCTCTGGCTCATCTGGAAATTGAGACTGACGAGTTCAATGGTTATATCGAGGATATGGGTTGGGCATTGTCTTATGCTTTGGAGAATCGTCGTCACATGATGAAGAAAGTGTTAGGACTTGTTTCTAACATGGCAGATTATAAGGATTTGAGTTTTACTTTCGACTTGAGCAAGATGATCAATATTCATCATAACTATGCTTCTTTCGAGCGGCATTATGATGAGCTTGTGATGATGCATAGAAAAGGAGCAACTCTTGCTCAGAAGGATACTATGGGAATTATTCCCGGCTCAATGGAAAGTGGAAGTTTTATAGTTAGAGGTTTAGGTAATCCTGAATCTTTCTATTCTTGTTCACATGGGGCAGGAAGAACAATGTCTCGAACAGCAGCTAAAAAACAATTCACTAAAAAGGGATGTAAACAAAACATGAGAGATAAAGGAATTCATGTCGTGACTCCTTCTGGCGATTTCAGAGATGAATGTGGCGCTGCATATAAAGATATAGGGCAAGTGATGAAAGATCAAAAAGATTTAGTGAAAATTGTAACTCATCTTCATCCAGTAGCTGTAGTTAAAGGTTGATATTGTTCTAATATTTCATGAGCAAAATCAATCAAATCTTTTATTCGTTGTCCTTTAGGATGACGAGATGTCCATAGTTCCAAATTATCAGGACGATTATCATCTCTAATTCCATTTTTATGATGAACTGTTTCTTTAGGATCTAAAGGTCTTCCTAGTTTTTCTGACATTACATAAGTATGTTCTGATAGAAGTCCTCTAGAACCAGCGTTAGGATGATCTTTTTTGCGTATTACAATATAACCGTTTTTATCTTTATAACTCATTTGATTTTTATATCCTGGATTTTCTTTTCCTTTTCTATTTTTTAAACATCCACAACTCTTAGTTTTTCCTGATTTAAGTCGAGTAGTAATAGTTTCTGTTATTTTTCCGCAATCACATTTACATAACCATTTTTTAGATTCTTGAATTCTCTCAAGAGCTATAAGTTTACCAAATCTTTGATTTGATAAATCTTCATATGGTACATTATAATGTTTTTTTCCTTTTTGACTAATACTTCGTAAACATCCACAGCTTTTAGTATTGCCTGATTTTAATGATCCATCATAAATAATTTTTTCATTTCCGCAATCACATTTACATAACCAATATTTTCTATATTTTCGTTTTTCAACAAATTTAATTACTGTTAATTTTTCAATTTTTTTACCAATCATAATATAATTATATATACAATAATTAATAAATTCCCAGTTATTTTTTTAATAAATTAATTTATGGGGACAAAAAGTTTCATCGTGAGAGGTTTAGGCAATCCTGAATCTTTTTATTCTTGTTCTCATGGAGCAGGAAGAACCATGTCAAGAAGTCAAGCAAACAAGACCATTTCACAAGAGGATGTTGTTCGTGCATTAAATGGAGTTTATGTCAAGGCTCCTGGTAACATCAAGGACGAGTCTCCTCAAGCATATAAAGACATCTCTGAGGTCATGTCTAATCAAGCAGATTTGGTTGAAATAGTTACTGAGCTCACTCCTGTGGCTGTTGTTAAGGGATAATGAGATCTCAATTTTTCAGGAATTCAAGGGCCCCTAGATAGGGGCCCTTTTCTTATTTATACCTATTCTCCAGAAATATAAAATATTCATGATTCCTGAATAATATATAATGTTGATATTATTATACTTATCAACGCGGAGAATAAAAAAATAAAATTTTCAGGAATTTTTAAATAGGGGCCGACTTCTTCTTATTTCCTTAAAAAATCTAGCTAGCTAGAAAATGTGCGGAAAAGGAAACCTCTTACCGAAAATTCTCGATAAGAGGCTGAAGTAAAGGAGTCGAAATCATCAAAGAAAGGGAGGATTCTAAGATGAATCGTCATACTATATTAGATTCTGGATTTTCTTTTGTGTCATTTTTTTTATGACTTGCAACTTTCGTGAGACGGAATCCTTCATCTTGTTCAATGAATGCTAGATAAGGTTCTCCTGAATTAGGGTCTTGTAAGGGATAACCTTTGCGATATTTGCCTGTTTGTTCTTGAAATCCATAGACTTCAAAATTGCCATGTTCAATACGAAATTGTAGAAGATCAGGATCATCAACCCAGACATAAGCCCAGACATATTCTGAAGTTCCATCCTCGTATGTTGCTAGAACTTGCACACGATCATACATACTTCCTTCTTTGTTCACACCCTCGATCGCGTCTAGGATGCTTAGAAGCTCATCCTCCTCAAATTCTACAACTTCACCTTGAACTAGATCATTGTCTATATTCTCAATCTCTACTGCTGGAAAACAAGTAGCATTATTTGATGGCAATAGAAAGATCTGTCCAACAATGGTGGCTTTTCTAAAAGGTTTCTGATTCAAATAACGACTAACTTCAAAAATATTTGGACTTTTTCGTTTAAGACTTCCATAAACAAATAAGTGATGCATGTTATCTCCTATTATCCTAAAGCTAATACCCGCATATTATCATAATTAATCACGATCCATTTCATAACTCTTCTATTATAATAATCTTCTAACGTAAATCTGAAAGGAAAAGACATAGATTGATGCCAGCAATTATGAAGTCCTCTGACGTGTAGTTCTAAGAAATGTCTTGAGTCTAGTCCTAGATGAAAGAAGATTTCTTGTGCCTTAGGATTCTTCTCTTGCATGTTCCTGATCACTCCAGAGACTCCCTTATAAGTCTCTTCATCTGTTTGATTAAAAATATCTATGGTGATCATACTACACCTGCAGCAATCTCGAGTAAACCAGGACCATGTTTTCCTATCCACGCGATCATCGATCTATCTGTCCAATCAAATTGACACATGTTTTCAAAGTTCGTGATTTGGGTGATTTTGCCTACTCCTCTGATTCGTAAGACATAGAAAAATGAAGTTGGAGTTTTTTTTCGAATGGAGAAGAGACATTTGCCTTTTCCAACTACACGTAAGGTTCCAGCTACCATATGTAGCTTTCCTTTTTTTGCGCGGTAAGTAGTGATGTCGATGATACATTTTTCAGCCATGAAAATATTTTACCATCTTTTAATTTACTGCTTCAGAAAAAATCATCGAATTCATCGCTATAAACTCAATAACTGTTCTATCGTTATATTGAGCCGTGCGATAACTAGGAGGAAACCAGACTCCTTGTGAAGATCTACTACCTAAAATTTTAAGTTTGAATTGTTCGTTTTCAGTCTCTTTTCTAAGTCTAAAGAAAAATGATTGATTGAGATCAACGATGAACACGGTGCCTTCCACAAAAAGTAATTGATCAACTGATCCAAATTCCTTTATTATTTCTATGACAAGTTTGTTTTCTGATTTTAACATTCAACAAATCTTTCGAATTCTTTTAACAAATAAGGAATAAGAATTCTTGTCCCATCGTATTGCCACATCTTAACTTGATGAGGAAGCGCGCTATAGCTTGTTTTGTTACGACTATGAATATGAATACCAATAGGCAAATTTTCATATTCGCTATTTAGTTCCCAATTAAGTATTTGCCCTTCAATTTCAGCGGTGCCACGAATGATTGCAGGATAACGCCCTTCAGGTCTGTAAACATACTCTATGTCTATTACAACTCTCATAGCTTTGCCAGTCTTACTGTTTCCTCGCCTATGGAATCCATCAAGGCATGTAAGAGATGAGGCATAAATGAACGATTAGCATAGTGTCTTGATGACAAACTATTTGTTAACCAAACGTTTTTATGCCAACTTCCTTTTCTAATTTGAACACAAGGTCTTATACTGTTAAAGAGCACAGTCCAATACAATGTAACTTTACCACAATGAACGTTTCCAGAGATCCGTTCTATTCTGCCGAATTGATCTCTGGATTCGTTCGTAATGTCGAGAACTGTTTTCATTTTAACAACTGATAGAAGAAATGATGTGAAGTTTAGCTGGATTGAGCGTGATGCCCATGTCTTCCAATATCTTCTTAATCTCGTCAAGAACCAAGAAATCACTTGGTCCTATATCTTGTTCTTCACCATAAACAGTAAGACAACCATCTTCTTTGCACTCCATTGCACCAGGAAGCATTGGGCCGATGTAAAAAGTGTTGTCGTGTTTTTTCGTGTTATAATTCCATTCTATATGAGGAATGATATTGAGATTTGGATATATTTCTGACATGGCATCAGCCAATTCTTCAAATTCATCAAATTCTTGTCCATCCGGAGAAACAAAATATTGTTCGGCCGGCTCGAGAATGATTTCTTTGTCCGGTAGACGTTCTCCCGTATCCGGATTGAAAGCCGGTTTCATTTCTGTGATAGCTGGTTTCAATCGTAAGAATTGTTCTCCATCGATCTTGAATCCAATGATCGCGTAAATGTAAATATCCATTCCCATAATTTTCTCCTTGAACTTATTCTTTCATATATCTGACAACTGCTTTACACGCAGTTATTCATTAAGAAGGAAGATGCGACCTATGATCAAGGTCGCCCAGATAGGAAATCCAAGCATGGTGAAACTTATTCGGTTTCCTCTTTTACAGATGATTCCAGTTTTCTGAAATTGAGCTGCAATATTCTTGACAGCTTTTGGAGTGGCATAGATCAACTTCGAAATAGTTTTGATTGATCTCGTTTTGAATTTTGGATCAGACAAAACATAAAAGAAATCGTATTCCAATTTAGACCACGGGAATTCTAGTTTTGAGGTGTCAGAAAGTTGAAAGAAGGTATAAGCTGTTTTCAGAGCTCTTGGTCGTCTCAAATAGATCAAATCAATTTCACCTATTTTTCTGACACTTAGAAGTCCAGAATACTGATCCATGACTTGTAAGACTTCGCTTGATGATAACTCGCTCCTTTTTTGAATATACGAGAAAGTCATGCCTTCTAATGAAAGCTCAAACATGACTTTAAAGAATTTTTGAGCATTGGTCATTATATAACTTCAGAAGCTTCATCTTCAATGATCGTGGTTTCAGCGGCACGTTGAGCATCTCGAGCTTCTCTCCATTCACGACGGTGATAGAGTTGTTGATGACGACGATTCATCCAAGCGATCAAATTACGTCGTCTTCTGTCGAGCCATGTTCCAGTTTCAATACTCATCATGAATTCTGCCAAGTCTTCAAGCGAGCCACAAGTATTATATTGATAATTCTCAACAACCTTGGAAGCCTCGACCAAGAAGGTCAAAACTTGCATCCAGTTGATAACTTTGCGTCCTCGAACACTTGCAGCGCTATATCTGATCTCGATAGTTTTACGACCATTTTGTGTCTCATTATAACGTCCAAAATTCATGGCCGCATAATGATCGTGCAATAAATTGATATTGCTGGTGCTAAGTGTTTCGAGTCGTTCTCTGTGTGTAGCTCCTTCACGTCCTTCAAAATAAGAATGCAACGTTCGACACCAGCTATTTTCACGACGTCTCGGATGCTGAATATCTTGAAGAGCCGGCTCGAATGTCCGAAAGAGATTAATCAGATTTTTTATTTGATCACTGTTTAAATCTCTGATGTCGATATGAACATGAAGTCCGGTTTCACTGGGTTGGCTGGCAACGTTGTAGCGATAAAAAACTTCTCGTCTCAAATCTTCGACAATTTGGTGGATTTTCATAAAATTTTCGTTATTCGCCACGAATGCCGGAGTGGTTAGTTCATAACCACAATGATCCGTTTTCATCGTCCAATGAATATCAACTTCGTTGCTAACACATTGCATTCCTTGGCGCTGAGCGATGTCATGCACGATTCTTTGCATTTGATCGAGATTTCTATTTGCACTTCGATTAAATTCCAATTCGGCGCCAACCAGTCTCATGGCAGGCCGCCGAACTCGAGGAGCTACTGCTTTTTTCTTTTTAGGTTTTACGGGAGGCAATGGAGTTATCCTTTCAGTTATTTGTCACTCATTTATATCTTATGATGAGAAAAATATGTGCTTATTTTCAGGTTACCATCGCACTGATCTGTGATGATTCCAATTAGTATTTTTCCAATTACCAGCCATTTTTTTGTTAATCCATCTGACGACGTTGCGTTGAAGTTGTCGCATCCATGGTTTTGTATAATCAGTTTTACGCAAATACGTAAGAAGAGCCTGAGTGTTTGTTTTGATGTTTCTTGGTTTTATTCCTGAAAATTCAATCATATCTTCGCGGTTTAGAGAAATCCTATTCTTACTCGCTGCATCGCCAAGTAAAATCAACAATCCAATCCAGTATTTGATTTGTTCATCGTTCAATGTCGCAAATCCGTGACGACATTCAAGTGTGCCATGATAATCGTTGAAGTTGATCGCGTTACAATGATCTTCAAAGATTTCTTCTTCCCAGAAATTTGATTCACTAAAAATCGCTTTATTGTCGGATTTTTTAATGAGATTTTGAATTTGTGCTAGTTTTGAATTATTAGTCGAAATATCATGATCTCTTAAAAATTCTCGAAGATCACTGATTGGTATAAATCCTTGCTCAACATATTCGTTTTTGAATTGTTCTCTGAGATGTCTGCAATAGGAATGATTTTTCGATCTGACTTTGTCATTAAGCCTGATCAATGTCGGCTCAAATTTGACGAATGCGCGAGCAAGATTGCTTCTGTTAAAATCATTCCATTTTATGGAATCAAGATCAAGATGAACATGAAGGCCGGTTTGATTATAGAACAAATCTCGTTCAGTTCTCCCTCTCAAACCAGCTTTCATGGCTTTGACCCATTTTCCGACCTTGTCTAGATTTTCTAGAGTTGTAATCAAGGCTGGACTTGTGATTTCCCAACCACAATGGTCCGTTTTAAGAGTCCAACAATCAATATTTTCATCTTCTTCAACTTCTCCGCCAAATCCAGATATATCTAGAGCTTTATTGATGATATTAGCCATTGTGTTTTGATTATAAACCGCTTGCTGAATTTCCAATTCAAAACCAAATCTTTTGTTCATTTTTATCGGTTTTCCTATGTGATATTAGCTCCAATATTCTTAAACAAATCATCATCGCTATCTTGGCCTGTTAATCGTTCTCCTAAATCTTCGAACTCATCCTCAGTGAGAGGAATATCTTCAAAGCTAGAGGAATGATCTAAGGCATCGTCTGATTCATCTCTAAGCGCGTCATATTCATCTTGATCTATGATTCCATATTGAAGAGCATCTTCAGCCCACCCGTGATAACGCTCACTTTCGTCGATCAAACCTTTTTGCAGTTGTCTTTTGTATTCCGTATTTTCAAGTTCTTCGCTATCGACATCGATGGGTTGAGTATCATCGTCGTCCGGATCGGGATTGATTTCAAGTGACGTATTTTTATCGGGATCATAAATAAATCTCGGCAAACCTTTCTCGTTTTTGGTTTCAATCCAGTGATCATCGAGAACGGTATGTCCACCAGTATTACTTTCAAGCAGATCATCGACGTCAACATTTTTCGCCGTAGTGGATTGATGATTATATCTTCCATGTCTTCCTACATACGATCCGTATTCATCCCAATCACCGCCATAACCGTAAGCTGAGTTGTGATAAGCCGAGGTTGTGCGAGTGCGTCGGATTTTGACGGGCTTATCAACTTTGATCAATTTGGATTTGAGAGTTTCAGCATCGACTTCAACGATCGTATAAGGATCGATGTCGACCACAGGTAATTGACGTATTTCCCGACTCATACCTGATTTGAGAACTGAATCTTTCCAAATATCTGACTCCGAGCAAAAAATATATTGTCCCAATTCTTCTCTTGCGTCGATCAGTTTTCCTGGTCGACCATCATCTCGGAAGAAATAGAATTTCGCGCTTCCATCTTCTTTGCGATGAATCAATTCACAAGCAAAATCTCCGCCTGTTCCGAGTATTTTAAACACCTTTTTGATTCCGCGAATGATGTCTTTCTCTCGACAGATGATTCTCAATATTAGTTCGGAATCACAATCTGAAACCAAACTCTTTTTATAATCCTCTTTGAAGTCGTCATAATTAAAAATGATTCCATTATGAACGAGAGCGATATTTTCGTTTTGCGATAGATGAGGATGGTTATTCAGATTATCTGTCGCCGCTCCTTGCGTCGTGAATCTTGCGTGTCCAATTAAAGCTTTGGTTCCAAGAATGTTTTCTTTCCATTCCCGACGTCTGATAAATAAATCAGATGCGATTCCTTCTTTGTGGAAAAATGGTTTTCCATCTAAACCCACGCTATAAAAACCGGTTGCATGTCTACCGCGTCTTTTCGTTTCACGCAGCAGATTGGTCATGAGCGAATACGCTTTGACTGGGTCTGTTGATATTCCTACGCTGCCAACAATTCCACACATAATGATTCCTTTAGGGTGTTTCTTATATTATGTCGTGCTAATTCGTGCTGCTTGTTTACAGTTCTTCACCTTCTATTTCAGCAAGAAGTTGTTGTTCATTATTGATTTCTTCAAGCAGACGTTGACATAATTCAATATCTCGTGCAAAAACCGTCGCCGAAAATGCGATCAATCTTTCCAATATCCATTTTCTCATGGATTGAACGGCCGGAGAATAATGGAGTTTAATCGGCGATTGAGGTCTTTGAAGCAAGCCGAACATTTTTAATATCTGCTTCGGACCATACCAATTGAGATTGTCCGGCGCCGGAAGAATCTTGCAGATCTCAACGAGCCAAATCAGAAATCTGACTCTATTTTTGATGACTTCCGGATCGAAAGTCATTTCTCCGAATCTGAACTCGACCGTGCCTCGACTTCCATATCCGTCGCTGCCAGGGCGATAATTCGCGAAGTTGATCGCGTCACGATTGCCTAAAATGTTAGTCCAAACCCAATCAGGACTATAATGACGATTAGGCTCTTCTCGAGTAGACCGTCGCTCAATGGTTCGACAATATGTATTGTCTTGACGACTAGCCGGAGTTCCGTTCATGACGAAACGCTCGATTTTAAGCCAAATCATGCCCAAAATTTTGGCTTGTTCTGATGTGTAATCAGCTAATTCAACATGAACATGCATTCCACAGTTGTTCTCGTAATAGAAACCAGCTTCTTCCAATTTAGGAAGTAATTCAGCGGCAAGCTTAAGTTCTCTCCAGCCTTTCAAAATACCCGAAGCAAGCTCCGTGCCGCATGAAGAATCTGTCTTGGCACACCATTCGCTGCCGTTGTTACGAGTGTGTTCATAATTGACTCTTCTGCATTCAAAGCCGGCATCTTGAACCGTTCTCTGAAGAGTGTTGAGAGAGCTAGAACCATTGCGAAATTCGAATTCCAGCCCAAAACGTCGTTGAGATTTCCATTTAACTATCTGATTCATGTGAATCTCCTTAACCTGTTTGTTCCATGTTTACATTAAAGCGTTGTGTAAGTATCGCCATGAATTCATTCATTGATTCATCAGTCTGCGCAGTATCTTGTGGATCGAACATTGCCATACTGATCATCAATTCATAAAATAACTCTCTAAAATCTGCTGGGAATTGGAATTGAGAATTAGCCAACATTCTACCCAACTCTCTCGTCGAAATTATGCCTTCTTCTTCTTCGTGTTGCCGAGCGAGATATTCTTCAGCCAATAGTCCAGTTGGATTATATCGAATAGTTCTACCCGATATTGTTGATTCCCTTCTTGAAATAGGCTGAGGAGGTCTTGGAACAGCGGGAGTCGAACGATCTGCTGTTCCAGCACGAATCGGTCCATTTTGCGTACCGTTCTGCAAATAACGCGGATGAGCCAATGACCGATAATATCGCTGAGCGTCATAAAGTTCGAAAATTTTATCCCATGCGGCTCTAATTTCTCCGTTCCGAAGATGAACACTGATCGAATCAAACGTCGAGAATTTCATGTTGAACATGCATCGACCATGAAACTTGGCTTCCCACCTGTTAGCATCAATATAACTTTCACCAACAGAACAAATAAAATCCACTTTCCAATCTATTCGACTTCGCGTTGAGAAATCCATCTGTTTTCGAACGCTGGCATAAACATTAAACATGCCAATGATTTGAGCATAAGTCGAATAATTGTGTCCGAATCGCGATGAGGGTAATCCGACGACATCTTTAATGATTTGTTTATTTAGCTCGAGGTCTGTCGGATAGATATTAACCATTCGTTCGAAATTATGACGAAAAGATCGAAACAACGTGTTCCAATGATGGGTAAAATCCGACGCACTAGGAGACAAGTTTTGTCTTCCGTTACGTTGTCTAGCATAATGACCGCGCACCGTAGAAAACCAAGAAGAACTATCTCCGGTATTCGGACGAATCATTTCTTCCGTGATAGTAATCGTAGGCATTTAAGTCGTAACCTTTCTCTCACCTGATGTCTTCATAATAATATGATGAAAACAATGCGCAAAATTTCTGAATTCTGTTTTGTAACCTGCGCATGTTCTCTCAGTCATGAGAAAAATATGTCATGTGAACGTTACGTGCTATATGTGCAGCTTAAATCTGAAGCATGTCTCGAGCATGCTTCAGCCGCGTCAGACAGGTTCAGGCCCCCGCGCGCGCGTGTATACATTAGAAAGAAGGTTGTTGCAATCCCGCTTGTAGAACCAAATCATAAATAGCAGACATGATTTTTTCATCGACTTCGTTAGCTCCTAACAATGCGATGATTTCTTGTTTCAATTCTAAATTTTCTCCGACCATTTCTTGTTCGATTCTTCTATAAACTAAGTCTGAATTAGGCCGTCTTATTCTCATTCTATCAGCGACGGTTTGTAGCATGCTTAAAGAAATACCATCGGCAATATAAATGACTTTAGTCCAAAAATCATCTTGGACATTTCGACAAACTAAATCATCTAACTCTCTATATATGTTTAAATTCAAAAGCAGATTCTTTTTCAGATATTGTTGACTTAATAGTATTTGAATATCTGATCTGTCCATTTCAAAAGCAGCACTTCCACTTTGAACAGGAACAATGAAATCAATTTTAGAGAAAAGCCGAGTATTTCTCATGACCA
>Ga0114918_10002590_pt1 | contig 16169 bp, 20 predicted proteins | sample LantaG_FD_87015 | JGI IMG/M metagenome (GOLD analysis project Ga0114918, IMG submission 87015) | Deep subsurface microbial communities from Baltic Sea to uncover new lineages of life (NeLLi) - Landsort_02402 metaG | ecosystem: Environmental > Aquatic > Marine > Oceanic > Sediment | place...
ACCTTTTTTCAGTCCTTAGCATCTCATCCGTAACCCCTGGAACAATGATTGATGTTCCAACTGGTTGTTCACCAGCAAACTCTTGTATAATTCTATTCTGAACACGATGCATCATTTGAACACCGAAATAATCTGTTATACACTGGTCAACTCCTCCGTCCATAAGTCCGAATGAATTAGCTGCAGATACAACACAATCAAAATCTGTATCTTCAAATCTCTGAAACACAACTTCCACATCTGGGAAGCCCTCAAAAGCTTTTACAAACTCTGCGTGCAGTTCTTCGTTTATTGCTGATACAATAAGTTTAAATCCTAATCTTTCCATGCTTTAATATAATCAAAAAAATATACAAAATCAAAAAAGCCCATGAAATATTTCATGAGCTTTTTCTTCGGGTGGTCCGAGGACCTAAATTATATGTTATTCTTTTGGCTTAACAAGCTTGTCTCTAACTACCCCTTCAGAGTCAGTATATCTAACTATATTTTCTCTTGATGTTGTTTCAGCTATCTCTTCAGCCTCATCCATTGTATCAATCTTCTTCTGGTATCTACTTTGAACAATCTCAACAATCACAAGGATGGCAAGAACAAAATAGAAAGTAGTTTTACTCATTGGCTCAATTGGACTTCCGAAAAATTCTAAGTGACCTAAGTGCCCTCCTTCAGTTACAAGCATGATGCCTACAATGAATAGAACAAACAAACCAAGTACTTCATACATACGATTCTTTCTAAGGAAGTTTGAAACTCTATCCGACATCCACATCATTAATAAACCAGATGCTACAATAGCTGTTGCCATAATCCAAAATGTATCTGTCAAGGCCATTGCTGATAAGATAGAGTCAAATGAAAACACAATGTTCATTATCACAATCCACATAATAACAGATGCTGTTGACTTTTGTTTCTTTTCTTTCTTTTCTCCAGAATGTTCCAAACTAAGCATGTGCCATATTTCTTTTATAGCTGTATAGATGATGAATGCTCCACCGACCAATACAATAACGCTATGAACGTTTATGATACCATGAGCAAAAGCGTTATCAAAACTCCAGAAAGGGTCTTGGAAGTATTCCACTAAGTGAATTAATAAGAATAATAATCCTATTCTTAAAACAATCGCCAATCCGATTCCCCACTTTCTAACCATGCTCTGTTTTTCTAGTGGAGCCTTCTGAGATTCCAATGAAATATAAAGTAAGTTATCAAATCCTAATACCGCCTGTAAAAGGATTAACATCAATAATGTAAGTACTGCTTCTAACATGTTTCTTTTGTTTTTAGTTCAATTTTTGGAAATACAATAGCTTTTTTACATTCTCTCAACGCTTTCTCAACCTCACCAACCTTTCCAGGGATTACTGGGTAATATACCTTATTAACTTGACTCAATGCACTGTGCAACTCAACTATAATTGCCCACTTACCTTCAATATCTTCCCAAGGTTTTTCATCAGTCATGTATTTATTCAAACTCTTTACAAGCTTGTTTGTTTCTTGAAGTGCTTCATAGATTTTATAGTTATCCCAAAGCTCTTGAACCTTTTCAATCTCAAGACCGAAAAATACATTAAACTTATCGAACTCTATAAGACCATAGTTCATTTCTATATTTGGATTGTCCTCATATCTTTTAAGACCAAGACCAGCTAAGTGAGTAACTCTCGCTACTAGATTACCATAATCATCTGCAAGATTAGAATTATACAACTCAACGAGCAATTGTTCATCCCAAGAAGAATTTCCATAAGTTCTCAATCCAGCTAATGTATAATACCTAACTGCATCAACTCCGTATTTTTCAACTTGGTCAATTGGGTCAACAACATTGCCGACAGATTTACTCATCTTCTTTCCTTCCTTATCTAGGATGGTTCCATGCACAAGTAATTTGTTTGTATTTTTAATTCCAGCAGAAGTCAATAGACCCTGGAATATTACTGATTGGAACTTAAGATTATCTGGCCCACATATTTGAACTACTTCTGATTCACACCACCTATCTTCAAAGTCGTGGTCATCGTAAAGCTCTCCTGTGTAATATCCAGCTGCAAATATATAATTCAATAAAGCATCGAACCACACATATACTATCTGACTATCATCTCCTGGAACTGGTATGCCCCAAGAAACACTTTCTTTAACTCTTGAGATAGATATATCTTGTATTGAATCAATGATATTAAGGAATTCATTCCTCTTTGTAATTGGCTCTAAGAAACCAGTAGACTTATAAGCCCATTCGTGTAGTTTGTTTTTATATTTAGAAAGCTTAAAGAAATAATTCTCTTCTTCTACATCTTGTAATTCTGTTGTTGGATGGTCTAAGCATTTGCCGTCAACTAAGTCTCTATCCGTCTTGAATGACTCGCATCCAACACAATAAGTCCCAGTGTATTTCTTTTTGTAGATGTCACCTCTATTGAACGCTTCAACCCAGAATTGCTGAACACCAACATAATGTTCTGAGTCAGATGTTCTATAGAAACTATCCCAGCTATCAATTTTAAGAGCCTTAATGAAGTCTTCCCAATTATATAGCAAGTTATCAACATAGGCTTTTGGAGATATTCCTTCTTTTGCAGCTGCTTCCTGAATCTTTAAACCATGTTCATCAAGACCAATATTAAAAAACACATCCTCACCTTTGTATTTAAAATACCTAGACAAAGCATCAGCTATCACAAACTCGAATGCGTGACCAATGTGCGGATTTGAATTCGCATATGGCAATGTGGTCGTTATGTATTTTTTATTTATCATTTAAAAACATTTCAAATTTTTTATCATACTCTTCGTCACTCAACTCCATTGATGGCGTCCTTCTCTTCCATCCAAGAATAAACTTTTCTTCCTCTGGAGACCAAGTTAAGCTGTTAAGGTAATATAATTTAACAAACTCTCTCTTATAAGTGGACATCATCTGTTTTCTAATGAATCCAGGATGAACCTCTTCATAAAACCCTATTACTTCAGCAATCTCTCTTTTACTATCCAACATTCCATTAATGTCAAAACTATTTTTATTATCTTCGCTCATATTAAAAGAAAATATTTAATATAGAACCTATCACAAGAGCTACAATCCAATTAGCTAAAAGTAATAGTGGGATTATGATAATTAAAAAATACTTAGTAAATCCCAATACTTTTCCAGCAATCCTAATGAAAGCTCCATATCTTCTGTGTTTTTCAACCCCAGTTGCAATGGCAACGTCTTGACCAAGTTCTCTATACTCTTGGATTTCGCTATACTTCCAATAGAACAGCCCCGCTTCAATAGCGCATAATAATAAAAATACAATTGTAATCATCTTTTTTGTTTTTAATTTCTGCTAAATTAATATAATTCTTTCGGCTGTGCAAATAATAATCAATATACTGTAGCATGACTTCTATCTCCATGGAAGCATCCACATTTTTTGCAAGCATAAAGATTGCCATTTACTCTTTGTCTATTTTTCTCCCTGTGGGAGTGAGTGAAATTACATACAACTCTATACCAAAAATACTTTAATTTATACTTCATAATCTTAAGCTATAAACAATACGACACATGTTAATAAAATACCTGTAATTAAACCCACTATAGCGCCAGCAATAAATGAATCAATCCTTTTTATTGTTAACTCACTATTTGACGTGATGTTCGTTTCTTCTAATTTTTTACGCCTCATAATATGTTATAATAATTTACCTTTCCATTCTTTTCTTATCTTTGTATAATAAGTTCTTTTCCTTTCTCCTCCAGACTCACAAGATGTAAGCATATAAACCTCACTGCAGTCAACATCTTTTAATGCCTCCATAATCTTATCGAAAATCTTCTTATTATATTGCCACTGCTTGCCCTGATATTCATATGTTGCTCCAGATGCTCCGCAGTCAACCCAAACCTTTAAATCATTGTCATCAATTCTCTTTAAGGTAAAGTCTTCCCCAAACCAATTATCATGAGTACCAGTTCCTTCTCCATTTTCAAACACCCATCCATTACCATAAAACTCTGGGTCATCTTTATCCCATTTCATATGTGGTTTGTCAACTAGGTATTGAGGAATATTATCCTTTATAGTTTGAATAATGACTTTTATTGCCTTGTTCTTATCTTTGGCCCAGAACGAAAACCCTTTTGAAGTGCTCATAGTTTATGTAAAGTCAATCTTTCTTTGTTAATGTTTTGCTTTAATCTTTGCTTACCATCAGTCAATACGCTATCATTCTTACTTGTCCCAAACAAGTGCATCAAAAGATTTTTGGCAAACTTCTTTGATGATATTACCCCATTATAAGTGGTGTGAGAAGAGAAATTACCTGGACTATCTTCGCTATAAGAGCTTGATGCTATCTTCCATCTCTGGTCATCATTCATACCCATTTTATAACAATAGGAATACCAATAAACAATCCTTCCAAATGTTTTTCCGCCAATAGCTATAACCTTTACAAAGGTTGTAGGGCCAAATAAACCTTCTAACTCTGGAAAGTTTGAAACATGTTCGTATCCGTAATCTTCTGGATTAAATTCGTAACTCATAACTCTGTCCCAGAAATATTTTAATTTATATTTCATAATTTCTCACTTTTCTCAATTGCCAATTCCTTAGAACTTCCAATCATTTTATATAGGTCATCAGGATGCATACCCTCAGTCCACTCAACTCCTCCGCTTATGTGGAATAATTCAGCCTTCATGTGACAACTACCAGCCTCTTCACCTTCTTTGTCAACCTTACAAAGAGTTATTCCATTTTCTGGAACATATCCTCCATTAGGCATTTCATTCCTATCAGTTATATGGTGTGCATCAAGAAGTGAGTTTGCACTTTCATAATGAGGACCTTCGCCACACCACATGCAACAATGTTCATCTCTATCAAAAGTATCGTACTTAAAATTTCTTCTTATTTCTGTTTTTTTCTTACTCATTACACATTTGCTATACTTAAGAACTTGTCCATAATAACATCAACTGAGTTACCTAAAATGAACTCACGATATTTTTCTATGCTACCAAATGAAAATTTGAATGTTCCGAAAGACTTAGATAAAACCTTTTTATCGAAATCTGGAAACCTATCCAAAATCACTCTTCCATTAAATTTGGTGATTGTTTCTTTTTTGACTCTTTCCTTTTCTTTTAAAGCATCAAGTCTTTCAAAGAAATCGAAATCAACACACGAGTCAATATGCTCATGAGTTATATTCATACCAGGAGTTACTATGTCGTTATCCAACAAGTATTCTTGAAATGATTCAAATGATGGATGCTTATGCTTCTTTCTTGGATTTGTGAACTCTGAAGATTTAAGAAAAGGAGTTGTTGCAACAAATGCAAACATTTCTTTTTCTGTCTTGAAGCCTTCTTTGAATGTGTTGACATCCATTTTAAGAATATCAAATAATACTTCAATTGTTTTTGCAATTGAGATATTACCTACTACTGATTGATGGGTTTCTATACTAAGTTTTTCTTCATATACAACACCATGCTTTATCAACTTTAAACCTGAGCCTTTTATAATCTTCCCTAATAAGACGTTAATCCCATAAGAGAAATCATCCTTTGAAACATTGAAGGCTTCTACTACTTGTGTATCACTTTGCGAATTATCCATAAACTTTTTTTGGTTCACTTAGTTTATACGCAAAAAAAGAGAGATTGTTACAAATCTCTCTTCTTATTTTTATTTTCTCTAAATGTCTTGTGGTCTATGAATCTACCATCTACCATATATCCCCATTCTTGGTTTTTTCTTCTTCCAACAATAGCTAGAGTATAAGTTGGTGTCTTATGCATTTTTGAAATCTTATGGAACGCTGAAGTGTTTGCATAAGCTGTGTGACCAGGTAGTCTTAACCTATGCTTCCCTGTATGTAGTTCTTCAAAATAACCACCCTTAATAATCATTGTCCATATATTCCATGGATGGTTGTGGAGATAATTATCTTCATCAGCCTTATATATTCCATGAATATAAACAGAACATACCCAAGGTATACTAAACAGCCTCCATCTCTTAAAATGGAGTTCTCCAGATTTAGAACGTATCTCTTTTATTAACTTCATAATTTTTTTTAATGCAAATATAGTAAAAAAAATAAATAAAGACTCATAACCAGGTTCCTGTCTTGGGTTATCATTTGTCTATTGTCCGCTACCCGCACCTCACAGGGACTGCTCACCTCCCTAGATACTGTTTGCGTTTCACCTCGGAAGGAATTTCGTTTACGGTGGTACAATAACGCCTTGCAGCTCCCACACCTCCTAAGCAGTGATGTCCTGAGTTTGTCCTCTCATCCCTTTCGGGGTAGAGCGATAACCTCGTCTTTACTTATAATCTTTCAACACTGGATACATAGCAAAAGCCTCCGCATCTGTTGTTGGTATGTTTAAATAATTAATGTAAATTTTTCTCTTACAATTAATATCATATTCTTCTTTTCCTTCTTCACCATCTCTAAAATATCTCATATTAGAGTCATAATCTGGGGCTGTAAACTCAATCTTGTAATCACAACCTCTATACTTATATTTTTTCCACCCAAGCTCTTCAAGAAGATTCAAAAAAAATTCTCTATCAAGAAAACCTTCCATTGATTCCATTGCACTTTGATGTCTTTTCTTGCTCCAGTGCCCACCTTCAGTTTTCCAGATGTAACAACCATTGGATTTGATGTCATCATGAACATTATCAGTAATATGATATAAATACCAAGCTACTGGAACATTGTCACTAGATAACGTTTTAAATATAGCGAAGTTGCCAAGTTCATCAACCCACTGCAGCCTCTTATTTGATGAGGTAGAATATATTGAATGAAACTTTTTAAAAGTATCAATAAGGTCTTGATTGTAATCATTTATATCAAGTCCGCTTTTCTTATTGTTTAACAAATTTTTTAGATAAGAAATATCTTCTTTCTTGAAGTCTATTTCATCTTGAACCTCTGCTTTGTAGTCAACTATAATCTCAGTTTGTTTTCTCTCAGCAAGAGCTAACTGCTCACGGAGTTTTTTAACTTCATCAGCAGCATCCTGATATTCAGGCAAGAACTTATAACCATCAAGAATCTCTTTCAAATCTTCTTGGTCTCTGGCAATCATTCTTTTTATATCAGCTTGAGTTTGTGACATTCTATTATATTGGTTCAATTTGGTTATACGTAAAATAAGCTAATTATGTTTCAATTTTCATTTTTTTTAAATAAAACACTAATTTAGTACTGTTAAAACAAAAAGTTTTATTACTTTTGCGCCTTATTAAGAAACTAATAGTATTTACTTATTAGAAGATAAAGAAAAAGATGAGCACAGCAAACACAAAGAAGGGATGGAAGATGGTTATATTGCCAATTACAAATACGCCAACAGAGAAACCAAGTGATGTTTCAATAAGGTTAAAAAGAATTCGTAAATATAAAAAAGAAAACAAAGTAGATAGCTTTCTTAAAAGATTTATTGCTGTTAAATATGTTGGTGAAAATAAATAAGATTAATCAACCTTCCCTGTTAGCGTTATAGCTTCTGGGTTAAACACTATTATATGCTTATCTCCAACAAAATCTCTTGGAGCATCTACAATCATACCGTCATAACCTAGTTTAGTCATATTTCTAACGTATCCAAGTGGGTCGTATTGGTACCAGCTTGACTGAACTCTCAAGAACACATCAGCTTCATTATCAGCGTAATGAATCGCATCTTCAGCAGCAATCATAACACCAGTCTCTGGGTCTTCGCTATAATTCTGCGCTTCAAGCTCCCATTCTTCATCACTCATTTTCATAAGAGCGATTACTTTTTCAACGTCAACTGAATCTGCAGGAGTATCTCTTTCTAGGAAATTACCATCAATACGAATTGTATAAACATTTTCTCCAAACATTCTTGCGTTTTCATAGTTGGTTGTGAAATATATTCCAGCACCGTGGTGTTGAATCACTTTCTCTCCAGATAAAAAATTATCACTGAACTTATCAATCTTAGTTTCGCTCCCGTGGTATGCATCAAAACCTGTCTCAACTGTTTCATTGAACAAAGACTCTTTTAACACTCCTCTTACCACTCTTCTTATATTATCTAATTTCATATCACTTTCTTTATTTTTTATCCCACCTTGTCAATAAATGTTATAACACTTGGGTTAAACACTATTATATGCTTGTCTCCAACAAAATCAGAAGGTGCATCTACAATTATTCCATCATAACCAAGCTTTGTCATGTTTCTAACATAATTAACAGACTCATATCTATAAAAATCCGCCTCTATTTGCTGAAACGCTTCTGCTTCATCACCATTATATTGTATTGCCATAGACGCAGCTTCATAAGCCCCATCATCTGGGTCTTCAGAATAATCTTGCGCATCCATCTCCCACTCATCTTTCATTTTAATCAAACTCACAAGTTCATTTATATCAACATTTTCAATTGGAGCATTTCTATCAAGGAAGTTACCCTTTATAATAACCTTGTGTATGTGTTCTCCATAGTGAGCAGCGTCTTCTGGGTTTGTTGCAAAATATATTCCAGCACCTTGTGCATCATTAGCATCCTTGCCTCCAACAAAATCATCTGTAAACCTTTTGATTTCATTAGGACTTCCGTGGTATGCAACAAATTCACCCTCTATTACTTCATTAATAACAGACTCTCTTAAAACTTGATTTACTATTTTTCTAACCTCAAATAAAGAAAGCTGATTTGGGTCTACATACTCTTTTTCGTAATCCTCTTCTTCATCTTCTTCTTCCTCTTCTGGTTCAATATCAAATGTAAACAATTCTTTTGCCTTTTCTCTACTAAATACAGAATCTAATAAATTCCTCGCATCATAATATCCGTCATTTTTCATATCGAAAATAACATCTTCATTTGCATCTTCATCCTCAGTATCCCAGTCAACTGGTTTAATTAGAACATACATAAACTCATGTGAATCTGGTTCTTCTGAAAAGTCAATTATTACATAAACAACATCATTATAAGAGTAATTGCTCCAGTTTGCATCATAACCTTGACCATAAGTAAAACACCATAGTGAGTTGCATCCAATTTCTTTAATACCATAAGGGCCATCAACTTTAACAACCACTATACTACCTTGCTCGTAAATCTTCTCAAGCTCATCAGATTCTTCTATGATATTATTAACCATATTTTTATCAAAAGCAGCTCCTCCAAGAAGATTCTCTTTCTCTTCTACAAAATCCATTAAATCATCCAGGTCAACACCCTTCTTAAACATCTTTCTATGAATGACTGATTGAAGTTCTGGTTTTCTATTTCCTAGTTGACTATAGTAAGCTAAAAAAGTCTCAAGCTGGTCTCTATAAGAATTCATTGAATTACCGCTTCTTGGAGTTCTTATATCCTCCTTCATATTTCTGATTGCAACAGATGGTAACTTCTTTAATTCTTCTATTATTGTAGCCCTTTGTTTAAGACCCCTTATTAGACTCCAAATATCCTCAACACCATTTATATTAAAACCTGCTATTGGGAAAACGTTTTTATTATATGTCTTAAGGTGACCATAAAGCTCTTTTATTTCCCTCCACTCTTTAACTTGTAATACATCTGTTTCTCTAACATATGGTTCTGGCTTCTCATCTTTACTTAGAATGTGATTACCAATCATTTCACTTTGCCTATCTGATTGCTCAAGATAAGCCATGTATATATCTGTAACAAGCTTAGTCCAAACATCTCCTCCAGTCATTTTCTCTGAAACCATAATCCTTCTCACCTCTGGAGAAAGTTTTCCAGGAGTAAAGTAAAACTTATCAGCTAGTTGAAGGTTTTCTTTAAGAACACTCTTCACTATTTTTCTAGCTTCATTCATAGCCATTTATTGAACTTGTGTACTATTGCCAGATGTAAACATCTCTTTTTCTTTTTCTCTTCTTGGAACATGTCCTGGATATGATACATTAGTTGTAAGTATTTCCTCCGCAGCTTCATCATAATCTCCAAATTTAACTAACTGGATGAAATCAGATTTAAGAAAGTTTCCTATTCCCATATTAAATATCATTGATACCATTCCATCATACATGCCTTGGTCAATTTGATACTCAACACCCGCTTCATCCCATCTACCTAAAAGTCTATCCAAGCCTGCTTTAGCACTTTCAATATCTTGTTCCAATAATTCTTCAGCTTTTTCATATGTTATATTGTCTCCTTTTCTAAAATTAGAATCATCTATTTTCTCAGCATGTCCCCATCCAATAGTAATCATGCCATCACCTATATCGTATGCCGATAAAACAGGCTCGCCCTTATGTTTAATTGACCCTTCTTCGTGTTTAAGAAATTCAACAAGAGAATCAGAAACACTAGTAGGTGTCTCAACTACAACCTCTTCAACTGGCGATTCTTCTGGTACATTAATAGCAATAGCAATACTTTGACTAATCTCAGGCGCTTTATCTGAAACAATACTATTTATAGTACTAGCTCCCAGAAAAACCATAAGAGACATAATAACATACTTTGTTAATTTCAATTTAACAGACTTTGGCAAAGCTTTTACTTTATCCAAAAACCAATTCAAATATTCATAAGCTTTTTCCGCTGTGTTAATACCCCTTTTAGATTTATCAATCTTTTCTTTAGCTATATCCCATTCAAAAGTAGGAGATGGTTCATCAGATTCGTTTATTGAACCAAATGCTTCGTTTAAATACTGTTCAAGTTCATTAAGATAGCTATTTCCTTCGTTTACAGACATTGTTATGTCACTTGGGTCGAATACCATTCTAACTGTTGACTTAGTTGAACCTCCATTGTAAGAATCGAGCACTCCAGTCACATCTATGTAATCAAAACCTAACCAATCACCAATTGCAGCAACATTATCTGTTTTGATTCCTTTTTCAACACCAACAGCAAAATTTAATTTAGCAATTACATCTTTAATTTCTTGCTCATCAATTCCAGCATTTACAAAACCTCTTATAACTTTGTTAACACTAATAAACCTGAATCTATCTCCAAAAGCGTTAATAGTAACACCTTTTCCGTTCTTTACGTTAACTTTAAGTACTTTTTCAACTGAATTTTGATAATCGAAAGCTCTTTGTGGGTCTGCATATGTTCTTGCAATAGAATACACATCTGTTAGAAATATTGGCTTTCTTATCTTAGCATTTTTTCTAAGTCCCTTTACCTTATCAAGGGCGTTAAAGTATTCTTCGTCATTCCCACTTTCTCTAGCATCTCTGATTTCATCTTGAATTTTATCCCAAGCCTCAAGGTCTTCAACGTACTCAACATTTATATACCTTTGAGTAAATCCGCCTTCTTTTTCCAACTCTCTCACATCTGGAGTTCCATGATACCAAACCTTATCGTTATTAGACTCTTTTATCACATCTCTAATTGTCTCTCTAATCATTTTATGATTTTGAATTAACTTTGCCAACTTATCTGAAGCTGCATCATCGAATTTGATTCCTTCCATACCAACTGAGCTAGAAAATGGTATCACAACTAAACTACCTGACCTTGGATGCTCATTTTCTTTGAAGAATTTAATCCATTCTTCCTTAGAATCATGTTCTCCATCATGGTCAATGAAGGTGCCCTTTGGAGTCTTTACACCAAAGTGCTCAGCGCCTCTAAAATCTTCATTGTATATGACATACATAGGGTATCCCTCTAATTTATTAAGAGCATGCGCTAAAATAGCACACCCCCCAGCGCCCCAATCAGACCCAGCACAATTACTGCCATCTAATATCTCAAAAGCAGCGTCTGTTCTTATTATGTCTCTAAGATTATTCATTAATTAATCATTTTTTTACCCAACAAACCTTCACGATGCATTCTCTTCTTTAAGTCTCTAATCCACTTGTCTTTTATATCACCACTTAATTGTTTATTTACAATATTAATAGTTGGAGTTAAAGATTTCAACTCATCAAAAGTTAACTCATCCCAAATATCATTATATTTATTTTTTAATTGCTTAATATTGTGAATCTGACCTTGTATTTCCATTTTATCAGCATTTATAGGCAAGCCACCCTTGGTCATATTAGTACCTAGCTCCATAGCTTTAATAGCTCTTGAGTTTATGTGCCTATTATGTAGAGTATCGTCTATCCAATGAGCTAATTCATGATGTATACTTCCTTTTATTTTGTGCTCAGAAAACTCATTCATAAAATTCTCAGCTTTTCTACTCCCCTCTGCTTTTTTTACATAATGATACGCATCTATTATATTTCCATTAAAATTATCTCTAACGAAGTTAACAGCATTGTCGTTTACTGAAATGGCAATTACAGAAGAAGATGGATTATAATGATTATCTCCTATGTTTACAAATATTTTACAAGGATTTAATTTATGTGTTTTTTTTGCTAATGGAGAATTTAAAAAACTAGTATTATACTCTTTTTGCTCAAAAGAAATACCATCCAAAGACTTTGTTTCTTCTATTTCTTCAAAATCTTTTTTAAAATAATAATCATAAATCATATCAACATCATCATCGACATTCATTAACCTTTCTTTAAAGAGTTGCTCAAAAATAATACTTTTAACTATTTTTCTAAGTTTATTCATAATAATAAATAGACACAAAAAAGACGGACTCATAAGAATCCGTCTCTAAAAATAAACAAGAAAATCATACTGGAAACCTTAGTTTAGATAAACCAGTAAACTCAGGAAAACTACCCTGGCAATGAATCTCTTTTTTTGCAACTAATCAACTTTCTTTTATTAAAACAATAATTATGTATAGTCAAATGATGTGCCACCACATTTTTCATGACATAATGACAAAAAAGGCCGAAACTTTTAAAATCTCGGCCTGCCATTATTTGTTAAATATTCTTTAGTGTCTAAATCCTGGAATGTGATTTATCTTAAATTGGTCTATATAACCCTTTTCAATCATTTCATCGCCCCAATCTTGAAAAAATGGGATATGAGGGTCACGGTCATCCCAGAGCTCAATTTCTCTTATGTCTGGATTGTATTTAAGAATCATTTCCATGTGTCTGACTTTAACTTTTTCTGTATCACCTCCATCATTATAAAGGTAATCATCAAATTTAAGACCTTTATCATTTAGCACAGCCTCAACATACTCGCTAACTTGCGGAATTCTACCAGTAAGCATAATTACAAGTGAATTTGGGTCTGCAGCTTCTCTTTTGTAATCAGATATTACTCCAGGGATAGTTGGCATGTCAAACACATCCATTCTAAGAGAGTCTCTGTTCCCAAACCATCCACCTCTCCATTCTTCTCCAGTTTTTTCTTTCCAGATAGCCTTGTTTTCATCGTTTGGAGTAGGCGTGTTTACTAAAGTATCATCAAAGTCAAAAACAGACAATTTAGTTCTTGCACTAATGTCCTCAATCTCCTTAGACTCTTTAATCCCAGCCAAAGCTTTGATTCTTTTTTTATATGATTCACTTAAATTCATAATAATAAATATATGCAAAAAAGTGGGGCCTAAACCCCACTTGTATAGTTTAGTACTTTCTTCTATCTGGGTCGTCATCGGCCATTCTAACCACTTGTGGTGTGAATGTTCCAAGAACATCAATTAATTTATCTTGAGCTTCCATTACCTTAGTAATGTCCTTATAAGCATAAGGAGCCTCATCAAGACCACCGCCAACAAGTGTTACCTTATTATCTTTAAGCAGTTTGTTAACAGAACTCTTGGTAAACGAATTTCTCGCCACCTTTCTTGACATAGCTCTACCAGCTCCGTGAGAAGCTGAAGAGATTGAATCAACAACACCCTTTCCTCTAACGATGAATCCTGGAGAAACCATAGAACCTGGAATTATACCAAGGACACCTTTTCCAGCTGGAGTTGCTCCCTTACGGTGAACAATAACTTCCTTACCATCAATGATTTCCTTCCAAGCAAAGTTGTGGTGGTTTTCCACCTTAGCCACTGGGTTCAACTTTAAAGCTTTGGTAATTCTTCTATGAATTTCATCGTGACAAGCTTGCGCATAATCACCAGCCATATTCATAGCTATCCAATATTCCATTCCTTCCTCAGAGTTCATATCAAGCCAAGCAAGGTGTTGAGCTTCTTTTGGAAGTGGTGTCTTTTCCATAGCAATTGCTTGATATTTACCAGCAAGTATGGCACCAAAACCTCTTGAGCCTGAGTGAGTCAATACACCAACATACTCTCCAACCTCAAGACCGAAGTCATTAGTTGGGTCGGTGATGTTAACAATACCAAAGTCAACAAAGTGGTTTCCACCACCTGAAGTACCTAGTTGTCTCCAAGCTTTATCTTTAAGAGCCTTAATGTTTGGAATTTCATTGAACTCACTTCTATCAAGAAATTCATGTTCTTTAATAACACCATCATTTTCAACTCCCATTCCGAAGAATGATTCAGACTTAAGAATGTTCTCAATCTTACCTCTATTTCCGTCAATGTAAGAACCAGGCTTATCATAAATGGTCATACACATTCTACAACCAATATCAACACCAACTGCATATGGTATAATAGCATTATCCGTAGCAAGAACACCTCCAATTGGAAGTCCGTACCCTTGGTGAGCATCTGGCATAAGAGCGCCAGCGACAGATATTGGCAATCTAGCAGCAAGACTTATTTGGTCATGCGCACCTTGCTCGATATTATCTCCGCCATACACAGTATATGGAACCCCAGTTTCATTAAGTAGAATTACTTCTGGCTCATTTGATTCAACTGGAATAAGCTCAATAGCGATTGGACCAACTATTTCATGGTCAACATAATCTTCTGGAGTAGCAAGTACTTTTTCCAAAATATCTCGCACCTCATCAAGTGTTGAGAATTTATATTCCTTGTTCACAATTCTCAATGCAATACCCATCACTCTACCTGGAGCAAATCCGAACTCTATAAGTTCTTTACCTGTTAATTTTAACTTTGCCATATTCTTTAATTTAACCAAATTTTCTTTTTCAAACTTCTTATCTTCCAATAGAATATTTCTCTATTTTTACAAGCCTCCTGAAACAATGGCTCATAGCCATCTTCTATTTCAAAATCACAAAGATAATAAGAGTGATGTTTAAAATAGTAATCAGCCTTATTCTTCCAGTATTTGTGAAGTTCAATATGTTGAACCAGCAATTTTCTTAATCTAATTTGCTTTAACATTAGTCTACATGTTCTCTTTTGTTCAACTCTTTTTTTATTTCTTTCAAATACTTGTCCCACTGAGGTTCAACAAGAACCATGTCCTTATAGAAATCATCATTAGGATACAAGTGTGTCATTCTCTCTCCACAACACCCGCAACTCAATCCTCCTATAAATCTATAAAACCTTTTTCGCTCTTTCTTATAGAAAGCCAACAGCCTCTTTGTGTCAAGCTTCTCAAGCTCTTCAACAGTAAAGAACCTATTCTTTCTATCCTTCTTTAATTTTAACAACTGTTCCATAGCAATGTTATACGCAAAAATTAACAAAATGTTTCAGAGACAACGAAGGGACTCGAACCCCCAAATAACAGATTTGCAGTCTGCCCCCTTAACCAATTCGGGCACGCTGTCTTATTGAGGTGTCTACTGGAGTCGAACCAGTCTAAAGGACGTTGCAAATCCTCACCTTTGCCGCTCGGCCAAGACACCTTATAAAGAGGTAAGTCAATTAAGACCTACCACCTTTGCAAATTATATCTGCTGCACATGTTGCAGCCCAAGAGTTTGGTTTGAACCTTACTCTATATCCTAATCCCTCAAGATGAGCTTTTGCAGCTGCATAAACAATGTGAGACCTGTTCTTTGGAATTCCTGGTGGCTTACCCATTCTGATAAGCTCTTGTTGCCAAGAAGTCCATCCAGCTCTAGGGTTAATATCAATGTCAATATCAACAAGATTTGTTTGATTAGACTTGTAACCTTTAGCAACAGCTTCCTCTGGAGTCATCCTCTTGTACTTACCTTCAAGCTCTTTTTCAAAGTACGCACCAAGCTCTTCAAGCCTTTCAACTTCATGCCAGATTCTTTGGAAAATTGAAGATGTAAGATTTTTTCTGTGAAGCTCTTTATCTTTTGTTTTATCTCCAGACTTTTTGAACCTTACTTGATTACCTGCAATAAGCTCTCTGTTAAAAACATAGTGTACACCATCATTTCTATCGTTATCGTAAAACGCTACA